>Ga0105162_1000306_pt1 | contig 32748 bp, 30 predicted proteins | sample JNZ201metaG_FD_81532 | JGI IMG/M metagenome (GOLD analysis project Ga0105162, IMG submission 81532) | Hot spring microbial communities from Jinze hot spring, China to study Microbial Dark Matter (Phase II) - JNZ 20120812A | ecosystem: Environmental > Aquatic > Thermal springs > Hot (42-90C) >...
CGTAGTAGAGAACAGCATTGTATGGAATCAAATCTCTAGTGGATCCATTAATGAAGCATGAATTTATGAGAGTAACGTTTATAGCATATAGATTAACGATACCGGGTTCAATTGATTGAACGAATAAACTAATACCGGTATTGTGTAGACCAGGTAGAACAACGTTTGCAGTAAACTTGTAGTTAAGAATCCTTAGATTAACGTCTGGAGGATAATCTATTGTGTAGAATGTGCTGATCTGTATAGAGTAGTTATATAGAACACCATCAGATGTTCTAAATGACCCATCTATATTTAGCAGTAACGAGTAGTTTCCAGGTTGAGAATCAGGGTCTATAGCTAAGTTGTTGATAATAACATTGAATATTTGTCCAGGCTCTACTCTATAAGTAATAGATGACCTAGCTGATTCTGGACGAATATTTTCTTGAAAAACAGCGTGTATATCTAAGCTATCTATAGATACATTACCGTCATTCCTCATTTTAACAACTAAATTAACTGGATATGAACCTGGATAACCATGTGGAGTAAAGTATGTTTCTACAACGGATATTAATGGTTGTGGGTAGGAATGAATGCTTAAATTAACATTTAGTCTTTCTTCAACTAAACCGTTTTCAGTATAATAAGTTATTATTACTGGTAAACTATAATTTCCAGGTGTAGCGTTCCTATCTATATTTAAAATGAACTCGGCGTTTAGAAGCATACCGGTTTCAACGCTATCAACTGGTTCTCCCGAAGAATTAAGTAATGGCGAACAATATGTTCTAGTATTGAAGGGATACTCGGGTTCAATACACACATTTGGATATAGAGCTCGAGTACCAATGAATCTCAAATAGAGTTTAAGCAATGCCCCAGAACTGCCTGGATATACGGGTCCGCCTGTGCTTGAAATGAAAGATACTTCTTCAAGAAACCAATTCGTTTGATTAGGTAGTGCTATGTTTGAATAAATTGAAACTAGAATTATCATCGTTAAAACGTAAGTAACCATGTTTCTCAATGAAAAGCACCTTTTCCAAATTAGTATTGAAACGAATAGTTATATAGCAATATTAATTTGTTCGCGTTACGTATTATGATTATTAAACTTATGAGAATCAACACGTTATGGAAAACTCGTTTATTACGTGTTAATTAAGCATTTATCGGATTCGGGAACTCTTAATTCACTAATAGCACCATCTCTCAACACGTATATCTTCTCGGCGCAATTAGCGACCTCTATATTATGAGTAACTATAACTATAGTTAATCCTTTTTCATTAAGTTTACGAAAAGTATGTGTAACTATTCTAGCCGAAGCAGTATCTAAATTACCTGTTGGTTCATCAGCAAGTATTAAATCGGGTTCTCCAACAATAGCTCTAGCAATAGCAACTCTCTGCTGCTGACCACCACTTAATTGATTAGGTTTCTTACTTAACCATGATATATCGCCACCAACCATCTTTATAGCTTCAATAACCTTCTCAATCCTCGTTTTCCTAGGAATACCACGTGCTACTAGAGGTAGCTCAATGTTCTCTAAAACCGTTAATCTATTAATCAAATTGAATTGTTGGAATACGAAACCGATCTTTAAGTTCCTTATTTCAGATATCTTATCACTACTAAGCTTTGTAACATCTAATCCATTAAACAATACTTGACCAGATGTTGGTTTATCAAGTAAACCCATAATATTCAATAGTGTTGATTTACCCGAACCGCTTGGACCCATAATAGCGACTAATTCGTTTCTCCCAATGGATAGATTAATTCCTCTCAAAGCAACGGTTTCAACAGAGCCCATCCGATATATTTTCCAAACATTTATTAATTCAATAACGCTGGTCAAACCAAACTCCATTAATTTACGTTACGTGTGTTACTCCACATAACTCTTTTAGAAAAGGAGTATTATAGCGGTATATAAAGCTAGCGAAATAAATGTTAGAATAACCGTTGAGTAAGCTACGAGTTCGTCGAACCATCCGTATCTATGAGCTACCAGTGTATTCAACACCGCCGGTGGCATTGAAGATACTAGAATAATCTGTTTCGCTACTTCATAATCAATTTCGAAAATCAACGCAACAATTAGAGATATTAGAGGCGCGAATAGAAACCTATAAATTCCCGTAATGATGATGAACCTCGTTTTGTTCGGTAAATTTATGGTTTTCAACGGTAATCTACATCCAAGTAAGATGGTTGCTGTATAGCTGAGTAACGTTGGGCTCCAATTCAAAGTATTAACGATTATGAATACATTACTTTTCATTACTAATCTAGTTGAAACCCCTATTATGAAACCCAATAGTGCGGGTAATTTGAGTACTCTTTTCCAATCGATCTTCTTGATAGCTATGAAATCAGGTACCAAAATATTGAGAATAAGCATTACTAATCCATACGTTGAAGCAACATTGATTGAACCGAAGAATATTAAACTGATTGGGAAACCTAGGAATATAGCATTTGGAAAACAACTCGTTATGAATAAACTATTCCAAAGCTTCTCGTCTAATCCTCTAACCGTAATCTTCATAGATAAATATATTGAAAAAACCATTACTAGTACTGACGCTACAATACATAAATCATTTATTGACAACATTCTCTCAGCATAAGTCTTTATAAACGCTAATGGAATGAGAACGTAGTAGACGAAATTAAATGCTGAATTAATAGCTCTACTAAAAATTCTCTCTATTCTCAACTTCTCCGAAAGAATCTGTAATAAAAAACCAGTTGCAATTAGCATTATGAAAACTATGATGCGGGATTCCAAATTAATTAATCCTCATTCAACACAATGTATATGAAAATAAGAGTTGTTAATGTAGGTAGAGCGAATTGAGTTAGTAATGAATACAAATGTTTATTCAAAACATAGAGTAGGAATGATATAGATGAAATCACACCTATAGGTATATATAGCACTATGTATATAGCCATTCTTCTCCAAATATTTATGCCGAACTGAGTCCACGCTACAGGATAGTCTTCTAGAGATGGTGTTTGTAAACCTAATGTGAATAGAGAACCTGTAATCCAGTACGTAATCATGGATATAAATACTGTTAAAACACTAACTGGGTCGATAAATAGACTCATGATAACAGCGTTCATTGCTATTATCGGAGTGAATAGTATTGTTGATGCGAGTGTTTTAGAGAACACGATATCTCTTCTACGAATTGGTAAAGTATAGAGAATGAATGAACGATCTCCTTCTACGAATATTAACGATGGTGAAGAAAGCGTTGATACTATGTATGATAAGATACCAGTATATCCTAGAAATATTGATCTCTGTAAAATACTCATTGCTCTAATAGAAATTAATATGGATTTGTCCATGATAGAAACTATGAATGGTATGAACATTGGAACCGCTACTCCATAGAATTGTTTTAATCTAGAGGAGTCTCTTACGATTAATAACAGGTCTTTTAAACCAATTGTTATCAATCTACGATGATTTAGATCGAATGATCTACTCTTACTTTCAATTACAGTTTCTAGTTTTAAATTGAATCGAGACGGTATTAGTGTAGAGAGTATAATGCCTGTTAATGTGTATGTTGATGCTATAATTATGGAGGAGAAACTTGGTCCATTGATGACGATATCCAAGTACGGGAATGGAAACAATAGTTTAAAACTACTGATTAATTGTTTAGCTTCACTAATTGTCCTGAATGACAACATATTGAAATAGAGTAGTAATACAGTAACTAGAATCAATATATAAATTACTAGAGAAACAATAGATGGTACTCTACCACTCATCTTCGAATATAGAATTAAAGCTATTGGATATACTAATAGCATCGATGATGCAAACAATATAGGTATAACAATAATGCTGTATATAGTGTTTAGATACATACCAATGATTAAACCAGTTGTTAAACCCATGCCAATTAATTGTGCAAAACCACCTCCTATCAAGATACTGTAGGAGGCTGCTTTCTCAATATCCTCTTTGGGAATAGGTAAGTATTCGAGTTTCTTCATTAATTGAAGCTCTCTTAGAGAAGCGACAACAGCATTTAGAAGCTCCACTATTAGGATTAAAGGTATCATTATGAGCATTGATAAATAAGATATTATGAAGAGCATGAATAAATCTTCTCCAACAACCCGGGATAGGAATGAGAGTAACGGTACCCAAATCGTTATTAATAAACCAGCTCCTAACCCCCCGATAAACCATTTCAAATTATAGGTTAACACAGTATCGTTTATATTTGGTATAAATATATCCAGGAGTCCGCCGAATTTCACGAATCCTCCCGTTCTCTTAGTGAAACTTAGATAAATAGCTTCACGTATAAATAGATTAGCAATCGAGTATACTAAACTACCCAAATCCAAACACCATTTAAGAACCTAGAAGTGCTTGAACAAGTTCTCTAACTAGATCCTTACTCATAGTTAGATTTAGAAAAGCGTCTTCAAGCCCCGATGCACCGGCTTGCTTAACTACTTCTTCTACACTACCCATAGCTTTAACTTCGCCTTTATATATGAGTATTACGTTATCAGCTAATGCTTCAGCAAGTTCTAGAACATGTGTAGTAACAACAATTGTTTTACCCTCCTTAGCTTTCTCTCTCAAAGCAATTTTCAGTACTTTAGCTATTCTTGGATCGATGCCTATGAATGGCTCATCTAAAAGAATAAATTGAGGGTCATGAACGAATGATGCAGCAAGCATAACTCTACGTTTCAAACCATGACTCAATTCTCCAATCGGACGATTACTATATTCTTTAATCATGAAAGCATCTAATACTCTATTTACAGATTCATTTAATCGATCGCGTGGAACACCATAGACTCGTGCAACGAAACTTAAGTATTCCTTAACTTTCAAACTATAGTAAACAATATCATCTTCCGGTAGATAACCTATGGATCTACGTACTTCAATAGGATTTATAGAAGGATCTAGACCACCAACTAAAACATATCCCTTCATAGGTTTAAGTATGCCCAAAATAGTTTTCAAAAGAGTTGTTTTACCACTACCATTAGGTCCAAGAAGAACATTTATCTTACCGGATTCTACATCTAGATTTAAACCTTTCAATACAGGCTCAGATCCATAGCCTACATATAGATCTCTGATCTTTATCAACAATAATACCCTATATAACTCGGTTGAACAGTAATGCACAAAAATTGAATAATGAAGTTTATAGTGCTTTATATCGAAAACAATGGGGATTTGTGAATACTATTTATTAAGATTTAATACAGCCTTCTTCATAACGCTTCTCATCGATAAACCAACCTTATTGTATGACAATATTGTTAACCATGGAGTTGTGGATGCTAAACTCATTAATCCCCCGACAATAGTCATTTCATTTATCATAACTGGTATATCAGCTGGATTACTCATAGCTGTTAAGAATGGAGGATATGGTACTACTTCTCCTCTCCAAATATGCTCAACAGCCAGAATTGCTGAACCACCAAGTAAGGTTATTTCAAGTATAGTTAGCTTAACTCTCTCAGCCATGTTTTTGAAAAACCTCTTTATCAGAGCGATCGATAAACCCAGAGCGAGTGGCGTTATGAAACAAGCCATAAACACGCACCCGAATGTAGATTTTTAATTATTGAGATTATGATAAAAATTTATGGGATGATGATCTATGTATCTCCTAATACTGCTCTCCGGCTCTATAGGGTCTACACTCATCTACTTCGTATCTAGAGGTAAAAAGGAGATACAAACTCTAGCTCTAATACTGTGGGGTGCTACTATAATGTTAATTGTTGATAAAGCATACGCCTACTTCATTGATGGAGAGTCATTCATAGAACTTTCATTCGATTCAATTCTACTGGGATTCACGCTTCTAACAACAGGTTTTACATTGTGGTTAATCTACATAGCTATACGTCGTTTATTGAAGAGAACCTCTAGATAGCAATTAATCGATTCAATCACGTTTAACTATACGTTCCTAATACAGATCAGATAATAACCATTGGTTCCCTAGATAGACGTTTTTTAAACCATTTCTCCTAGCGATCTCTACTGCTCTCTCGGCATGTCTACGACTCGTTCTAGGTAGATCTGTAAGTTCGAATTCCGGGTGAAAAGCTAGGAAAACGTATGGAGTATTAGAGTCTAGGTCTGAAACGAACCTAGTCATAGCATCTATTTCATACTCATCTACGTATCCAGGAACAAGTAATGTTGATACAACAAGTAGAGGAGGTTCTCCCCTCTCACCAGCTCTCTCTACAACTCTAGCTATATTCTTCCTAATCTTATCTACGTGTTCGGGTTCAGCACCGGTTAATGCTTCATATACTTCGTAACTCCATGCTTTAAAATCTATTTTCACAATACCCCCAGACTCCAGACTTAAATCTATAGCTTTGAGAAACAGATTCTCATCCCATAAACCATTGGTTTCCCAACAGATTCTAAATATTTTTAAACCGATCTCTTCTGCTCTATAGAGGATTTTCCTAGAAGCTTCTATAAAGAATGTTGAATATGGTGAAGGATCTCCTCCAAAATAACATATACAAGTAGTCCATTCATTAACAGCATTAACTAGCTTGTCCATAGTAAGAACTGGGCTGGATTCTCTAGTCATTAATTTGAACTCCCAATTCTGGCAATAAAGACAGTTTAGATTACAGACGCCTGGAAATACAGCGATATTATAATACCCTTTCTCTCCTGAACGTGATAAAGCGTATTTAGGATAACCTTTCCCGGTTATAGCGGGACATACTGGGAAAGCTACGCAGTTGGTTGGATGTGGATCATAATAATACGTTCCAACAATACTGTTGAACGAAGTAGTGGTTTTCATAACGCCTCCATCAATGCTCCTCACAGAACAGTATCCGTAAACTCCATTTAATAATGAGCATCCTCTACCGCATACTCTACATTTAATACCATTGTTGAAACGAGGTGTTTGGAGAGTTAATCCAAATTTTCTTCTAATACTCCGGTGAGTTTCGCGAATCTTATCTAAACCCAATCCTTTCCTTAAACATTTTACGCACACTCCTATTTTGCTAGAAATAGTTACCGATTCTGAAGAACAATAGAAGCACTTACCCATAAATACTACCTCCTAGTACGAAGTTTTTTAAGTTAGTAATATCTTATTCTTTTTTATCAAGTTGTTAAACACGTGATCAGGGTGAGTAAACCTGTCTTCCGGAAAAACTGAAGATGAGCTTAAACGAATACTCTACTCTGAATTAATTGGTTATCAACCTGAATTAAAAACATATAACATTACTAGATTAGCTCTCGTATTCAGTATTGCTGCAATGCTCATAGGTATTGTCGGTTTAGCAGCTTTGGCGCCTCGCCTACCGGTTGTTGAGATGAAGATAAAGGATATTGGACCACAAGGGGAAAACCCGTTTCTAAACTATGCTACGATAAGAGTAAAGGGAGAGGTTATATCTGTTCCATCGGTCAGCATATCTCAGGGTAGAATAAGCTTATACTTCACGATAAGTGATGAAACAGGTAGTATTGATGTTAGAGCGTATGACCCGGTTGCATCGCAAATGATTAAGGAAGGGAAGGTCCCGTTACCTGGAGATATATTTATAGGCGAGGTTCAAGTACGTGTTCGTGAAACATATAGTTACTTGATTATACAGGGTATTAATCTATTCGAAATCAAAACTAGAAGTGGAGATGTAATTGAAGTAACGAGTTTATCATTAAACATACCGCAGGGAACATTAGTTAGAGCAACTGGGAGAGCGACGAATTTGAGAAACGTATCTGCAGGCTGGTTATTCGATCTCCAGACATCCGGTGGAACCATTACTGTTTTAGTGCCAACATTCGTTACGATCCTGGATACTAGGAGAGCTTCTTTTGCATACAATAATATCTCTATAGGAGCTGAATTAACGATAACTGGAGTCGTGTATCACTATCGAGGAACTAGTCCAGAAATAGTTGTTAGAAAGTTAGAAGATATTGTTATCAAAACACCTGTAGTTCAACCAGGTATTCCACCGGGTCTAAACGTTGTTAAACTCAGGGACCTCGCTAGATACGTTAATTCGATGGTTCTAGTCTCCGTTACACTCAGAGGTTTGGGTTATGAATCTGGAACTCAAATGCCATATATAATATACGTATATGACGATACAGGAAACGGTACTGTTAGAGCAAACACTACATTAGTGCTTAGAATAAACCCCATGGAGACAGCGACTGGTTCTATACTCAACATTACAGGAACCGTTAGGATACTTGGCGGAAACATAGTTATTGAAGCAAACAACATCATTGTAGTTAAGAAAGAGCCGCCTAAGGTTCTAAATATTAGTTACATACTGGAGAATTTCGATGAATACATGGGTATGATCGTTGGTATTCGCGGATCGCTCGCCGACTATAGAACAACAAGTGGTGGAAGTTATATTATTACGTTCTCCGATAATACTGGAGAGATCACTGTATTTATCCCCCGATCAGCTTGGGATAGGATTCAACAAAATATACAACAATCTATACTTAATAGGGAAACAGTGACGTTCTATGGATACTTAACACTATACGGAACTACGCCTGAACTAGTAGTTTATCACGCTAGCGGTGTAGAGGTGTGAAATGATTGATCGAGTTTACCGGTGTTATATCGTATGGTTTACTAGGAGTACTTGTTGGTTCAGCACTATCCTGGCTACCAGGTTTACATATTTTCAATATTCTAGCATTTCTAGTAGCTATTGGTTTAACTAATGCAATACCAGATGTGTACTTCCCATACTTTAGTTTAGGAGCATTGATATCTTATTCATACCTCTACATTATCCCAACAACATACTTCAGTGTTGCCGAAGAATCAACAGTGCTACTACTATTTCCAACTCAGAGATATTTATTGAGTGGTAGAGCGGATGAAGCTGTACTGCTATATATTATTGGAGCTATTATTGGGTCGCTATATTTAACGCTATTCTCACCCCTACTCCTATACTTAGTTCCCATAATGTACAATATCTATAATTCATTCATAAGTTACTTGATAATAGGTATTGTAGTATTCTGGTTCATGGCTGAATGGCCTAGGAAAGGAGATAGAGGGAGTCCTGCTAGGAGATTATGGGACGCTTATCAACAAATAATTGGGGGCGTTCTAGTATTCATAATGGCTGGTTTGCTTGGAATAATAGCTAACTATACATCAATACTACCGCCACAAGCTGGTTATGCTCGATTAACCCCTCTATTCATAGGATGCTTCGGTATGCCATGGGTTCTCCAGAACTTCATTATGAAGAGAAAGGTTCCTAAACAGGAGATTTTCCTCAAAGCTGAAACATCGATTAGTAGGGTAGCTTGGGGTGCAGCTAGTGGATTAATTGGTGGTACTATAGCTGCTGTATTCCCCATCATAACTGGTGGTATGGGTGGTTTAATTGCTGGTCATATGACTAGTACTCGTGGAGACGATGCCTTTGTGATTAGTCAGGGTGTGAATAGGGTAGTCTATTACGTAGGTGCATTCTACCTATTATTCCTGCCATTCTCTAGACTAGTTCGTGGAGCTACAGCTTGGATTACCCAAGCAATCTATATGCCTAAAACTTGGCTTGAATTCTACTATGCTATATTTATAATACTATTAGCATCCGGTATAGCCGCGTTATTTACAATATTCTTATCGAAATTCATAGCATCAAGTATTCACCGTATTAGTTATAAAGCACTATCTATTGGGTTAGTAACATACTTAACACTCATAACTTACGTAATAACTGGTTTTAACGGTGTATTATTGATGATAATAGCGACTTTCATTGGATTAGCAACAATATTGTTTAACACTAGAAGATCGTATCCATTAGCAGTACTCATAGTCCCGGTACTCGCTAGCTGGACAGGAACTGTCGAATTTTGGCTTAAACTAATCGGGAGGTGAGGACAATGCGTGGATTAACACATTTCATATCTGGAATGGCTGTTGCAACTTTCTTTCCGGAACTAACCAATGACCTACTACAGGGGAATTTAACTCCCATAATTGCTGGTGTATCCGCCTATCTACCGGATTTCATAGATTTCAAAATAAAGAGAATTGTTGAGAAATGGGATGTTGAAGTAGACCCAGCTCCACCCGATGAGAGAACATTGATATCTCCAAAACTCAGGGATCTCGGTGACATCGATGTAAATAGTGATAGATATAGATGGTTCTCATATAACGTTAGGATCGAAAGGATCGTTGAAGTAGGTAGAGGAGATATCGAAAACTACGGTAAATTCGATAGAGTAGTTTTAGAAGCAATAGATACGAAGGGAAACCATATTCAAGTCTACGTCATCGGCGACGACATTAATTTATTCAAGAAAATGTATAGTATCGATAGATTCGAAGAAATAGTTGGTAAAGAAATCAAAATATTAGGTTACGTAGATGTAATTAATGGTAGGAAAGCAATAGTTTTCTCAGACGCGCCACACCCAAAATATATTGCTGAAACAGTTGCTAAAGCTATAAACGATGCGTGGGAGAAGGGTGAGGTTATAGTAAAATTCCACAATATTAGATTGCCTGGAGATGTTTTCAGAAGATACTCAGTAATGATACCTCCAGATTCCAACATCGTCGAGGTATATATAGGTCCTATAATAACTCTAGGAGATAACCCGGTTGTAAAAGACCTACCTCCAAAATTCAGAATGTACGGTAAAGCCGAAATTAAAGCTAAAGTAAAGAAAACATATCCTTTCCCAATAACTGTAGGTGGTTTCTCGGGACCGAGCGTTAAGTATAGGAGAACAGAGGATGGCGTTGAAGAAATCTTTATACCGTGGCATAGAGAATTCCCCCATAGCATCACAGCTGGATTAGTTGTTGGCGGTGTTGTAGCCGGCTTATTCAAACTATTGGGTTATCAACACGCGTTAACTCTTGGTTTAGCGTCAATGCTTGGGCAATGGATGCACGTTATTGAGGATCAATTGGGATACATGGGTAGCAATTTATTCGCACCATTCACTAAGAAGAGGATTAAGGGATTAATGTTGGGTAGAGCAAGTTCCGGTTGGCTAAACCTAGCGATAACATACACTATGTTCGTGTTAATGGCTTGGAATTTCACAAGATTCGTACCAGCTATTGCTAAATCAATTGGTTTAAACGACCCTAATTTCGTATTAATATATGGATTGATTCCAGCAGTATTAGCGTTTGGAATAGGTATTATTAAGGGATTGAAAGAAAAGAAGCTAATGATGGAGTTAATGAAGAAATATAGAGAAATAGGTGTATTTGAAGAAACGATTGAAGAACTAACTGAATTCTAAAACCTCCTTTTTATACATTATTTTTAACATATCCATATCACACACATATTTTTATGAAATTCTAATTTAATGATCCAAAAAATTGAGTAAAAGAAATCCATGGATTCTTACTATGAGAATCCGTAATTCAAAAAATAAGAATTACTATTTCCGAAATTATTCGCTTCTGATCAATTAATAATCGAATATTCTTTAAATATTATAAAGGGTAAATATATGATCTAATATTTGAGGTCGGATTATACTAGCTTTTACCCGCCAATACAGAAGGTTGTTATGATGAAGATCGATGAGAATAGCTATGAACTAATTGTTTCAATTACTAGAAACTGTAGATTAAATATTAGGAATATATCGCGTGAACTAGGCGTTAATTACGTTACTATTAAGAAGAAAATCTCGAGATTATTGAGTAATGGATTATTCTCCATTAAACCCATGATCCCAGCTAAACTCGCTGGATTAACAGCTGGTTTAGTAAGGGTCAAGAACCCTCCATACTGGCTTTTCAGATTCCTATCCAACTGTAATAGGGTTTTAGCATATATCAATATGGAGGGTGAAACCGTGTTTCTAATATATGGACGTGATAAACAAGAAGTTGTTGATTTAATTAATCGTATTATGGAGTGTAACGATGAATTACTAGAATTTACAATCGAATTCGGTAAACTACCCTTGACACAATTAATCCCCATTAAAAACATTGAACAAGACAACGGTATTTGTAACAGTTACTGTAATTGTGGATTCTGCATCATAGGTAACGGATACATCAAAGGAAAGAAATAGTTATTAAAATTCTCTAAACAACCTTCTCAACCCTTCATAAAATCTAGATATATCCTCATAGCAAGGCTTCTTTCTAAGCTTAGCTATTCTCTTCTTCAATAACGGTTCATTATTTAGAAGATAAAGGAAAACTTTCTCTATAACTTTGCGTCCCTCGCTATTCAAGCAATCGTTTGAGAAATAATCTTCTCTAAACTCTAGAAGCCTCTCTAATAAATTCATCGCTTCTCTAGCTTCACGCGAAATCATATTACCTAACCGTTCTTAAACAATCCTTATTCATTACATCAGGGAATTTCAGAATAAAATATTCGTTGGAAGAAACGTTGCTTAATAACAGATATCCATATCCATAATCGTAGATCTCGAGTTTCTTATCAATCAATTCGTATAAATCAACATTTTTAGCTCTTTGGAAAACCTCTAAATTAGATGCGGGTTCCACTCTAACAATACTGGTATCAGTCTCGTTTAAACCGAGGATTCTCAAAGTTCTTTCTCTTAATTTAATGAATTTATTCAAAACAGCTTTTATGGGCGTAGATAGCGTTCTACGTATATCTCTGTGCGGAACCTCTGTTAACCAATCTAACGATCCAGCTTTAGCCTCGATTCTCCTAGCTTCAGAAGCACTACTCGATACATACAGCGTTGATGCAACGATATGGGGTTGTTCAGCTAAACGTCTAATTAACCTCCACTTCCTAGTAGAACCGACTTTGAATCCATCACTACTATATGCTAGCATATAGACTAGGAATTCAACACTACCTTTAAGGAGCCTATCTAGCTGTTCACAATCGGTTAAACCATACAAACTCCGGGATTCGAAACAGCAGCTATATAGGGCTCTAATGGAATCACTATGGAGACGACAATATCCTAAAGCTGTATATTTTTTCTCAATACAGTACTCTCTCTTCAACGGATCGTCTTCGATATTTAGAGAGCCTGAATGCCATCTGCAGAACTCCACCCTAGGCTTCTTAAAAACTATGTATTCCGAAGGAGACAAGAGGTAAACATTAGGAAATCCCTCTTCCTGAACAAGTAATCCGTAGAAAATAATCCTGTAGTTCTCGACCATGCTAGATGTTGTTAAACCCGTATATATCTCTAAACCATGAGATTCGATACGTTCTCTCGATGAAAAAACAGTTTCAATGTAAACAGTTCTCGGTATCAAAAACTCAACAACCCTAAAGTGTAATTAATAAAGAATTTATACCTATATTGATTAATACTACATTTGAAGGAAGTAATAATATCTTTTCTCTACATAATTCGATCATGAAACGAATTTTATAGAATTTAGAAAACATAAATCAGTTCTCGTTAGAGCTGTATAAAAATCAATATCGGTAAACTATCTCTATACATATTAACGGTTCAGAACAATTCTGATATTTTCAACGAAGTAAGCGTGATAGAGGTATGCGGACGAAAATTATTGCAACTTTAGGTCCATCATCGGAAGATGAAGAGATAGTTGAGAAAATGATTATTGAAGGAGTTTCTTGTTTAAGAGTTAATTGTGCTCATGGCGACCCCGATGTATGGATGAATCGTGTAAAAATAGTTAATAGAGCATCTTCATCCATAGGCAAAGTAGTTTCAGTAATGTTCGATATACCTGGTCCCCAGGTTAGAACAGGTTCTTTTGAAGAAAAAATTGTTGAAGCTGGTGAGAAAATTAGATTTGTTCTCGGAGAATCGAGTGATAAGGGAGAGATACCTTTACCAAATAGATTTTTCTTCAATAGTGTTAGTCTAGGTGATATCATTCTATACGGTGATGGTGAAGCTACACTAAGAGTCGTATCCGTAGAGCCAGGTATTGTTGAATGCATCGCTGTAGTAGATAGTGTTCTGAGACCTGGTAAGAAAGTCGTAATTCAAGGTAAGGAACTGGATCTCCCCTACTTGTCTGAAAGAGATCGTTTAGCTCTCGACTCTGCAATTGAGAACAACGTCTGTTTCATTGCTTTAAGCTATGTTAGGAGCTCGGTAGATATTAGTATAGTTAGAAACTATTTGTCGAGAAGAGGTTGCGAATCAAATCTTTTAGTTAAGATTGAAACAAAATCAAGTGTTGAGAAGTTGAGAGAAATTATTGCTGAATCCGATGGTGTTATTATAGCTAGAGGTGATCTAGGATTATTCCTACCTTTAGAGGAAATCCCCGTTATCCAGAAAAGAATAGTGGAGGAAGCATTAGTTATGAATAAACCATCTATAGTTGCAACAGAAGTTTTAGAATCAATGATTAGGAATCCAAGACCGTCTAGAAGCGATGTAGTAGATCTCTATAATTTAATCTACAGTATGGTAGACGCTATCTTATTAACGAATGAAACAGCTGTAGGTAAATACCCTGTTGAAACAGTTAAATGGGCTAGAAAAATAATAGAAGCTGCGGAGAGAAGTATTCCTAAAACAGTAGTTAGTGAAGCGAGAAGCAGAATAATTGAAAAAACCCTATTAGAAAAATATGTTAAAGGATTAGTTCTACTAGCCGAGAGCTTGAATGGAGTTATTGTAGATTATAGTTTAACGGGTAAAGTTCCATCATATATGTTCCGCTACAGACCCCAAATACCAGTCTATATTGGGTCGCGATCCAGACGAGTCTTAGAGAAATACACTATCACTTACGGTGTTGAACCGGTATTAATAGAAGAAGTAGTTGGAGAAAATGAGTATGAGAAGGGTGTGGAACTACTATATGAAACTCTCAAGATAAAAGGATTTTTGAAACCTGGTGATATAGTGATTAAAGCGTATGCAAAAACTCGTGAAGGTATTCATGAAATAAAAATTGAAGAAGTGTATTAAATAAAATTGTTTAATGAACAGTTTATTGTAAAAATATCTGTGTAGAATGCGTTATAGAGAGCTTATTAAATAGGCTCTAGTATTTGGACTTCGTATTCACAATAATCCTTTCCTTCACATAAACATTTAGTCTCTTCAACATTAACTCTACGATTGAACATTTCTCTAAAGAAACCAGATAACAATCCTTCATAGAAGAATCCGCATTTCTTAGCACCGAATACTATATCTTTTAGCGATTCACATATTATTGAATTATATAGTTCCAATCTATACTTCAACGTCCCAATTTGCGATATTTCTAAAGTACCATGACCTAATGAGTGGAAGAATTCTGAGAAAAACTCCAAGTACTTCTTTTTCAGTTCATTGCTCAACTCCTCGCGTTCTACTATGTAGGATACCCACCCCCTATAGATTTGGCTACCAATTGATTCCCCCATCTTTTTCAGAATAGTTTTACTTATAGATGCTATAGTAGGATCACGAATCATATCTTTCCAAAATTCCCTAAGCATACCCTGGGTAAATATACAAGCTCTCCTATCTATGAAAACGAGTTGATTAAATGGTATAAATAACCAACTATCTTCGGCTACAACACTATATATACTTAAAACAACGTCTTTTAGTTTCGAAAGCCTCTCTTCGAGTATTGATCTATCATTCTCACTACAATTCTCAATAATAATCAGTAAATGAGCCTGTTGACCATATGCTCTTTCAAGAGTATTTATACTGACTATATTTAATCCTAAACCAGCGATAACATCCGTTATCTTCTCCAGAGCACCCGGAATGTTCACGACCCTCATTAGTATGGCACAATGTGGATTCACACCTATTGGTTGAACATGAAATAAATTAATGTTTGGTAGCTCTCCTATAGGAATCTTCGATTTCCTCTTAGTAACCAATTTTCTAATTAAAATCTTTATTTGAGATACAGCACATCACCGTAAGGTTATATACATTCCTAAAATAGGTTAAAAAATATTCCTATATTCATTTACGTATAGAAACCTCTACTCGTATGGGAAAAGCAAGATCGTGCATGTTTAAGAGTAATTCAAGATCTTTCATAATATTCTTCCTTAGATCGTCGGCTTTACACTTAGATAATAATTTTTTCTTAACGCTTATTTCGATAATTATTACGCCTTTGGAAAGCATTAGTTTAAAATCTATTAATTGACAACCATATGTATTGGATAGTTCTTCAACAAGTGCACGAGCTTTCTTTTGAAACTCAGATAGTTTCTCCGCAAACAATACAGATACGGGTTTATCGAAATCACGTTTGCCAAGAACAGGAACTGATTCGACTTTCTGAACAGACTTTTTCACAATTTTATGTGGAACTTCACGAGTTTTATCATCATATTCCTTCATTAATTCGAACATTTTGAAACTAATAGGTTTTAACTTAAGGAGTTGTAGTAGCAATGCGAGAGCTCTTACACCAGCGTATCTATACCCGCTTTTAGGCTCACTATAAGCTACCGAGGATATCTTATCTCCTTCAATGTATACGACAAATCTTTTACCTTCAACTTCGGTAATTAAAAGTATTTCCCCATACTTATTATACTCTTTAATATTGAGGAATTTGGAGAAATCAAGCTCTATTTTAGTAACAAAACGGCTCCTCAAAAGTAATTGAGCTTCAAAAACAGAGTCGTTCAATAAACTTATTTTCTTAAAATCTAATGGGAGAGACGCTATGATATCATATATCTCTTTCTCGTTTTCATTATTCTTTATCACACAATACCCCTCAAAATATAAAACATCAAGTGGTTACGCATAATATAAGAGTTTATACGGAACTTAATAGTAATTAAATATCTTGAATAACGGTTATTAAGAGATGCTCCTAATTGTCATGGAGACTGGATTATCATAGAATAGCAATACCAGCACTATGCATACTACTGATAGGTTTCGTACTAGTATATTCTCTAACCATACACTACTACAATAGCCAGATTAGAGATAGGAATGAAAAGATCGAGGGATATAAAAGAACAATCGAATCCTTAATGATGGAGAATCTATCTCTGAGAAACGAAATATCTAGACTTAAGGAAGAGTCCGCAAATCTAAATTTAACGATTAAGTGGCTAATGGATAATAATACGCGATTACTAAATGAATTAAATAGGTTAAACGAGAAACTAAGTTTAATGGAGAATGAGAAAAACATATTGATGAATAGAGTATCGTATCTAGAGAAGATAGTTAGGCTAGAGCTTAAAACGACATTATTTAATCAAACTATTGAATTAAGAGAAATAGAATCATATAATTATCGTTTTAAACTAGAATATCCGGGATACACAATTATTCTAATCAAATACTTATCGTCAGAAAGCCCCGATATCCCGAGAATAAGGATTAACGTTACAAGCGTATTCCACGAACAAGGAGAAGGATACGTTAAAATATATGAAACTGTATTTGAAATCAGTGGTTTTGGTTTTGAGAGAAAAGTGCTTATACCAGTTCTCCCAGGCTATCTTGCATTAAGTATTGAATTGCTTAGTGGAAGTGTTTCAATACATTTATCGATAACATATACTTATTAATCAATCATTTAGTTATTGGGAATATATTTTGAGTAATTAGATTAATATGTGGTGATCTTGAAGCAAGCTATCATTACACATACGGATATAGATGGAGTAGCTGGTGGTGCACTCTACGTTTACTTAACTAAATTGAAGAACTATGATGTATACTTTACTGAACCGTATCTTCTACATGGAACTCTATTTAATGTTTTAAATAGAGGATACGATGATGTAGTTATAATTGATCTTGGTTTAAACGAAAATACTGTAGAATCTATAGTTAATGCTATACGTAGCTTCAAAACTAGGATCCTATGGTTTGATCATCATGTTTGGAATAGAGAATGGATAGATATGGTAAGTGGTTTGGCGAAACTATATGTAGATACATCTACGTGTGGAGCAGGGGTTGTTGCTAAATATGCTGATAGAGTGGGTGATGTTGATGAAAACTTTATTAATGAATTAACCGATGCTGTCTGTAATGCTGATCTATTTAGATTCAACCATAAGTTATCACCATGGTTTATGAGATTAGTTAGGAGAAGCGATAACAATGATTGGAGAATGTATGTTTTTAAAACACTAGCTAATGGGGTTTTATGGCACGATAGTTTTACCGAGAAAGTTATTGAGAGATTTAGAAACGAGATAGAGAGTTATAAAGAATTAGATTCTGAACTAGTAGTTAGGAGTAAAGGTAATGTTAAGGTAGCAGCTATTTGTAAAAATGATGTTGAAAATAGTTTCTCAGCTGCATATATACTTGGTAGATATGGTGTAGATATTGTTGCTATAGTCAGTAATGATGGTAAAGTTAGTTTGAGAAGTGTAGGTTTTAATGTACGTGATTTAGCGGTTAAACTCGGTGGAGGAGGGCATCCCAGGGCTGCGGGTTTCAAAATACGTGTTCCTTGGAAAATAAGGATTAAGAAAATTATAGATAGGGAAGCGGTATCTAAGTATGTTTTAGACGTAATAATCGAAAACCTGAATGTTTAGATAAGATAAGTAATACCGATATAGATAATGAAATAGCAACAATTAACACTATCAAAACAGTATTTAACTTAAATAACTCCCTTGTTCCGAACCCAATTGTTTCTTCAATAACCACTTTATCCACATCTAGATCCGGGTATACATATGTTAAAGGGGTATTATTAACCATTATTTTAAAACCAATTGTTTCAAGTTTGAAACAACCATAGATTTTAGAAATATAAACAGTATTGTCGAGAACGTTTCTAACAATAATTTCCCTCCTACTACCTAAACCTTGAGCATTCATTTTGAAAGAAATATTTAATACTCCATTCTCTAAAGATATTGCTGAAACGTTAACGTTATTGATTTTCACATATGATGCTTTAGATAAATTAATTAAGAGATTCGGCGAAACTTCTAGAGTGTAAATATCGTTACGAACTTGGATATCAATCATTGAACCATGAAGTTCAATTAATACCCTTCTATATCCAGTATCTACCGTGTAGTTATATAGGAGTTTCTCCAAAACTCCTCTGATCAATATATTTGAATAATAGGGATCTCGTAATAATGGACTGAATGGAAATAGGATATCCAAATCCCTATTCGAAAATAGTTCATCATAACTTAATACTATGTTGTTTAAACTTAGATTTATATACCACTTACCACGAGCGCTTCCTGTTTTGAAGTAATTTATTGTAGCGTTCGACTTCATTATAGCTATTTGTATAGTTAAGTTTTTTGTTAAGTAATCACTGTATTGTTTGGTTTCGTAAATATATGAGTAGTTGTAGAAAACAACCTTGGTTGAATTTAAGTTCATGTATCCCTCGATAACGATAGAACTATTGATATATGAGCTACTTATTCTAAATTGATAGTAGCTATTCGAGTATTTTGAAATAAACATAGAAAATATGGATTCGTAGTGAGAATTGTTTTTTAATGGATATTCTTCTAATTTGGATAAATATTTACCTGGTTCTACATATATTTGTACTCTAGATCCTTCAACAACGTTCGTGTTAATTACTTGAAAATTGTATACGTATATTTCGAATTCGTCAATTCCCATTACAAGTTTATTTGAACAAACTCCGTCATCTGAATTCGTAAATACCGTAGAAGCTAGTAATACTAGATTGATTAGTATAACCGGAATTATGTGTAGCTTCAAGAAGATCAACTTTAAAAACATATTTTTGGTAACAAATATATTGTTCCATCACTAGCCTCTACTTTTATAGCTTTATTCCTAACGTAGAATAAAGCAACTAATGCACAAATGAGAGCGTCAAGTTCATCTCTACTCCTACCTAGATAATTCAACCAATTAAGTTCAGAGAAGAGTTTTTCATAAGTATAGCAATTACTCGATTTTAAACAACTGTTTGGGTGGGTTTCAATTGTTGTAATACCTATCTCCTCCAATGCTCTCCTAATTGATAAACATCTATTAACGAGTAGCTTCATACCTCTCCAACCTGGAGGCAATACTCTAAATCCCATTCTTTTCAACACAAGATCGATTTCCCTATACCCCTCAGCATGTGAAAATGGAGAATCAATAGCTATAACCATTGGTCTATAGCTTTTAACAACCCTAATAATATCTTCGTCACTAATCAATAAATCTAGATAAAGAATTTCGAATTCCTCAACAATTGCTAACCCACTTGGTTTATTTATTGTTCCCGATAGATCGAGACCAGCTACTCTTATCAAAAGATCACTCAATACGGATAAGAAATTTTTTCTTTAAAATCTAATATAACGTTATCTACATCGATGATCCATCGAATCAGATCGTTTGGAGATGCTGGATACTTCGTTGTATATAGTTCCATTAAAGTATCCATATATTTCTTAACATGAATAAGCTTATCGAGGAGAGATGGTTTAGATAATGTTTTTATAAATAATGAGAATCTCTTTACGATTTTATCTGATAAACCACCTTTATAGCTTAAATCGTATACTTCACTACTCGATACTAATTGTTTCTCAATAATCCACAGTAGATCATTGTTATCGAGAACTTGTAGGAAAAGCCTAATGACATCTAGTGATGCTTGTTTAGCGCCATACCTATCCATATACTCTATATTAGCGCTCCACATCGTATACTCATTTACAGAATTGGTGGAGAAGGTTTCGACTAGATGCTTAGCTAATATATGTGAAGCTAACATAGATGAACCAATACCTCCTCCATGCAGTGGATTCACAGTATATGCTGCATCCCCAGTGACTAATACGTTTCTCCAAACGAGAGTTGGTAGAGGCCTTCGCGTTGGAACTAGACCTCCGCCTGCGTGAACAACTCTACCCTTGAATCTGGGTTTGATGTACTTGTAGAATAGAATTTTAGGATTGACGTTAAGACTCCAAATAATTCCTAAACCTACGTTAATAACGGTTCCATCCCTGTTTTTAGGAAAAACCCACCAGTAACCGCCAGTAGCTATATCCTTATTTAGATATATGTTAGCATAATCATTATCTATATCGAGAGGTTTATCTAACTCTATTACTTCACGATAAGTTATGTTGAAATCGCTCTTCAAGATTTTATCATTAATTATCCAATCTGTTGGTAGTTTCCTCCTCAAAACAGATTGTACACCACTAGCATCTACATAAACAGCTGACTTTATTGTTTTAGAAACTATAGAGTTCTTCTCTCTAACATATATTTCCTGAACATATCCTTTATCGATGCTTAAACCGACGAATATATGATTGTCTAGTAATTCAACATTAGAATCCAAAACTAGTTTTAGAAGCCACTGTCCAAATCTTAACCTATTTATACTAATACCCTCTCCAATAGCATCTAAATAGTGTTTCTCGTCTGGAGCATATATTCTAACTCCTCTATACTTATGATCAATTACGTCTTGTGGAGGGTTCAAACCAAGTTCTTGAAAATGATGTACACCTATAGCGTCTCCACATGTTTTCTCACCAATACTACTTCTTTCCTTACTCTCAACTAGAGCTGCGTTAAAGCCTCTTTTACCCAACTCGTATGCTAAATATAAGCCAGCGACGCCAGCACCAATAATTACAGCATCGTACTTCTCCAACCACGGATCATCTACAATATTTGCTAAAAATACGTTATTAGGGATAGGTTTTAATAAGCATACCTTCAACAACAATAGGTGGATTCATTGTTAATAGATTTAGAGCGGATTCTAACCTAACACTACTGCTACTGTAGATCGTTAATAAAGGATCTCCCTTACTAACTCTATAACCAATCTTAGCGTGTAGAACTATGCCAGCGCCTTTATCGAATGGAGCACCGGCAGCTCTAGCCGCTGCTAACAATACTCCATTATCTATATGCGTAACAGCCCCTTCGGCGGGGGAGTATAGAACAGCTTTATGTTCACCTATAGGTATATCATCCGGTTTAACATTAGGGTTACCGCCTTGAGCTTCAATTATTTCTCTAAATTTATCATAAGCTCTACCTTTCATGAACAAATCTTTAGCTACTTCAAAACCAGCACCATGCGGAACCTTACCGCTTAATTCCAGAATAAGACCAGCTAGATAGAGCGCTTTATCAACCAAACTCTTTCTACCAGATTTATTCATGAGAGTTTCGAGAGCTTCTCTAGCCTCCAAAGCTGGACCTATGGTTACTCCAATTGGTTGTCCACCATATGTTATAGCAACCTTAATATTCATATTCAGCTTAGCAGCTTGATTAACGAATAAACCAGCAAGTCTCTCCGCATGTCTAATATCCTCAACTTTAGCTTTCCTACCGACGGGGATATCAACTACTAGATTCGAGACATCCATAGCAACTTTCTTAGCAAGTATACTTGCAACCATTTGGTGCCAAGGATCTATGTTGAGCTTCCTCTCTATAGCAACGAATATATCATCAGCAGGAGCAAGATTTAAACTACCTCCCCAAACTAGAGTACCTCTAGTTTTTAAAGCTATTTCTTTAAGCTCCGATGGAGTAAATTCTACTCTAGCGAGAACCTCAACTATATCTGCAGTACCAGCTGCGGACGTGATAGCTCTACTACTCGTCTTCGGAATGAGCAAACCCGTTGAAGCAACTATAGGAACAGTTAATAAAGCAACTTTACCGTTACCGGGGACTCCTCCAATACTATGAACATCATAAACTGGTTCTTCAAAGACAATCTTACTACCGGTTTCAACCATTGCTCTAATCAAGTTATGCAACTCATCTTCACTAAGCTCAACGAATAGCTGAGATACCAGGAACGTAGCTATCTCTGCTTCACTAAAACTCCCTGTAGCTACATCTCTGACTATAGCTAGCATTTCATCATAATCCAGCCTCTCACCTCTAAGTCTCTTCTGTAGAGCCATATAGCCTGCAGTAATAGAAATAGGTTTAACCTGAACTCTATCCTCTCTACTCAACTTTAAATCACTCGATAGATCTGGTGTCACGAGTATTGAGCCTCTTCTAACCATCGTTCTACTAGTAATAACCGATGCAGTAGCACTACGGTCTCCTTTAACAACTCTAACTCTACTGCCAAAAGTTACTCCAAGAGCTTTAGCATCATCTTCGTGTAAAACTACCGTTGGAAAACCAGTATTTAAATCAATAAGATCAGTGATGAATGAAGATTCCGAGCCACTCAAAACAACCTCCCTGAAAGATTTATTAAATTTGGAAAGAGGGAAGTATCTAGAATTATAATAAGGGGGTATATATGTTTTACACTACACTTCCGGTTTCTTAAGTTCTCTCCTCAACTCGAGAAACCTATATATAAATCCAATTGGTTTGCGGATCAAACAACCTTTAAAGAACAATTCCTCGAATAATGCGTATATAATATCCTTCCTAGGAACGTGAACGAAAACTCTACCCTCATATATAGGTACATAGTATTCTCTACGAGGATCCCCAATTCTACTAACAGAGAAAACAACCCAAGTTCTTGGAATAATCCCGTGTCTAATACACGTTTCTCTCGGCATATAAATACGTTTAAAACCTAATCTAGCTGTTAATCTAAGATTAACAGTTCTAACCTTCTCCCTCCCAAGCCAACCCTCATAAACCTCTAGAACCTGTCCTTCAACGTAACTCAAATTCTCATGTAAGTATTTCCTCAGCAAACCACCATGATCTATTCCGAAATCCTCGCGGAGGTAATCAATTAGTATTAGAGGCATTCACTAATCACTCTATTTAGCTTTTCAATAACTCAACCAAAACATCCTCAATACGTTCATCCGGTAATCTAAACACTGATTTAACACTTTTAATTCCAAGAGATTTCACATAAAGCTTCTTACTAGAAGTAACAAGGATGACGTTACCCTTTAACGAAACTGTTTTCAGGAATCTAATGAAATCCTCTTCTGAATCCGCATCATAGATACTTACATTAATCCTACTACGAGTTTCTTCATCAACTATTTTAGAATTAACGTAAAATTCAATATTCTCAAAAGAATCTATAAGATTAAGAAACTCTCCTGGAGCCGTTTCTGGGTCTAGAACAACTATTTTCTTAACAGCTCTCACTCTTCCAATAGGTGCTTCAACAGGTTCGATCTCTGCTGTTAATAAATCTTTAACTGAACTAGCTTCCTCCTCCTTCATACTCATAACAAGTTCTATTCTATATAGCTCACTACCAGGAGTTTCAACCACTCTTTTAAACGCTTCGATAAAATCATCATATATTCCAACTACTTTATCGTTTCTCACAACCATGTATCTATATTTTACCAATAATACCACCAATAGAAGTTTAGAGATATATACTGTGGTATTAATAATCTATTCTGTAGTTTTATAGTGAAGGTATTGGTGTTGCATACTCCTATTGGAGTTTCTAGTAGTAAAGGAATAATTTTAAGCTATAAGCCACTTGTGGAAGCGAAATCGCTACTCATTATCGACGATGTAGTCGCTTCATATTCTGATAGTAATAAGCTCTGTAGATTAGCTGAAGAACTAGGTGGTGTCTGTATAGAGACAAGTGATTATATTGTCCCAGCATTCATAGATCCACATGTTCATCCGGAATCGCTAGGTTTTGAAACTGAAATATCCATAACTATGGAGATTAAAAATAGATACGAATTATACGAAGCACTACGTAAAAACCCTATATACGTTGGAGAATGGATATTAGCTAGATTCGATCACTTGTTATATTCTGACTGTAAACCACCAACAAGAAGAGAACTAGACGATATTTTTCCGGATAAACCAGTTCTTCTAATACATAGATCGGGTCATTTCGGCGTCCTCAACACTATAGGTTTGAGAATAGCGTCTTCGCATTCAGGTATAGGAGGCGGAATTGATTATGAAAATGGCTTCGTATTCGAGAAAGACCTGATGTTAATACGAGAACACGTTCTTAACAGAGCAGGCGATGAATTTATGATTAAATTATTGGATAAAGCTATTGAACAATTCGTATTGAACGGTGTTTTAACCATAGGTGTTGCTGGTTGTGATACCAAACTTCTAAACAATTTGAAAACAATGGATGTCAAGGATAATCTACTGCTTAGAACATATGTATACATGATTCTCGATAAAATCGATATTAAAGAGATTGTCAGAGAGTATGTTTTATCCAGATTAATGTATAGGAAGCTCAGAGTTAATGGCGTTAAGGTAATCTTAGATGGAGCTTTAGGTCCGAGAACCGCTTATTTAAGTAAACCATATAGTGATGAACCTACGAATAATGGGGTTTTATTGATCAATCGCGATGACTTATATAGAATAGCTATGTCGGTGAACGAATATGGTCTACAAATAGCTATACATGCTATAGGAGACGCAGCTTTAGACATTGTTCTCGACGTATTCGAACATTTGGGAACGGATGTTGAGAAGCTCCAACATAGAATTGAACACGCATCTATAGTTCGAGACGATCAGCTTGAGAAAATCAATAAGCTTAAACCAATACTAGTTGTTCAACCACACTTCATCCTAAGCGATATCTGGATTCACGAAAGAGTTGGTAAAGATAGATTAAAGTACGTCTATAGATTCAAAACTCTCTCCAATATAACGACATTAGCTTTCTCAACAGACGCGCCTGTTGAACCAGTTAATCCATGGAGAACAATCTACGCAGCTGTGTGCAGGGGAGCTTATGAATCATTACCTATATATAAACACACTATGAGCGAGAAAATGAATATAATTGAAGCACTACACTCATACACTAAATTAGCTGGTTTAGCTTTGAGAGATAATCGTCTAGGCACACTACTACCCGGGTGCTATGCTGACTTCATAATTGTTGATAAAAACCCTATCGAGATACGTGAACCCAGGGATCTTCTGGATATAAGAGTGCTTGGAAATAGTGTTAAGATTATCAAGGAATTAACAAAGAATTAGAGATATTGGTGAGAAACTTGTCTATTTTTAAACCAGTTAAGAAACCTACTCGGAAAGAACTTATTGAAAATGCTTTAAAAGACCTTGATCCAAGCGTTAGAGAGAAAGCTAGAGAAATACTGGAAACTCTCGATGAGAATTCATTGAAGAATATGGATAAAGTTAAGGAATTGTTAAGAAAGAGAGGATTACTATACATCTAAATTAACGCGTTAATACCCGTTTCCCCCTCGATTAACGAAACGCTTAACTCTACTTTTAATTTTAATGATATTTATGAACCATTTAATGATCTCCAATAATCCTAATTTGCTCCTACCCTTCTCCCTATTTATAAAAACAATCGGTACTTCAACAACTTTAAAACCAAGGGTTTTCGCTAGAACCATTGATTCAACAACCCAATCGTAACTATCGTCTAATTCATACCCAATAAGTTTACCAACTAGTTCTCGAGAATATATTCTGAAATTAGACGTATAATCTCTAATATCACTGCCGAAGAAAACTCTTGCAATAAGATTTGCAAATCTACTTATCAACCTCCTATGAAACCCCCAACCAATAATTGAACCTCCAGTTACATACCTACTTCCCTGAACAAGATCCGCTTCATTAACTTTCATCAACATTTTAACCAAATCTTCTGGTCTATGAGAACCATCTGCATCCATTGTAGCTAAATGAGTTACTCTAGTATCCTCAATCATAATTCTAAAACCATCCATAATTGCTGAACCCAACCCCCTCTTACCTTCTCTAACAAGTAGTGAAACTCTACCTCCCGCCTTTACGTACTTCTTAACAACATCAGCTGTTCCATCAGGACTATTATCATCGACTACAAGAATCCTGTAATCAATATTAGAATTAGAGAGAGTGTTCTGGAGATTTTCGAGAAGATTAACGATATTGTCTCTCTCCATGTATGTAGGTATGATTACGCCTAAGAATACATTGTTCAAAAATAATCACCTTATTTTATCAAGAATCGACATAACCCTCTCTCTACCCATAAGAGCTAATAGAGGTGCGGCTCTAGGACCATAGGATTTACCTGTAATTATCATATAGAAATACTCGTAAAGCTTCCTCCTCTCCTGATCACTTAATCCATCAGTAGCTTTTATTAATGCATTCTTAACGTTTTCTTCATTCCAAACATCTATTTCAGACAATTCCCTCCTTATTCTAATCAAATACGATACATAATTAGATGGAATAGAACTTAGAAGTTTTTCATCGATATCAGATTTAATCTCGACTCTCATCTGATCAGGTGCGTATTTTAAAACCCAATTATAGGATTTCTCCATTGTTTCAAACAATCTCTTCATACTATACTCGTCAAGCTCCTCTCTAATCATTCCAGTCGATCTAAGTCTCTTAACCCCCTCGGTAAACCACAGATCCCTTGGTATAACTTGTGTGAGTATTGCTAAATGACTATATGGTATTTGAAGAGGCTGTTTTGGGGGAGGCTCACCACGCGGATAACTTAATTCGTAGCTTCTCTTCATCAATACTTCTTCCTGAGGATCAGCGATCTTTTCCAATCCGTAATATACTCTCTCAGCTCTATAGTAATCATCATAGTATTTCGGTATTTCTACGAGATCTATAACGATCTTCTTCATTAATGGAGTTTTCAATAATATGTATCTCAATACATGTGGATGGGCAACTTCAATCCAATCTTTTGGAGTTATACCGATAAAACCACTACTAGTCATGTCCTTCTCGACACCCCTCTCTCTGAAAGAAACCCATTCATAAGCAACACCTATAGGGGGCTCTATGTTAAAGACACTTCTAGCTAATTCGTTACACCTATCTCTACTACCACCTGGAGTAGCGTGGTCCTTGCCGTAAGGTTCGAAATCAACATTTAAAACCCACCAAACACCCACCCATTCAACAGCCCACCCGAGTTTACCCTCATTGAAACCAGCTTCACCTTGATAACCACAGTAACCACAACTATACCTAACTTTACCGTTCTCAATCCCTATAGCTATAGTTGAATTTATTCTACCACATCCTTTACATATGGGGTTAAACGGTATCCAATTCTCTTCAATCTTCTTCTCCCCCCTATACTTGTTCAAAACTAATCTAATCTCATTCCTCCTCTCGATCGATAAACGAACAAATTCCTTCAAACCCCCCTCATATAGTTCAGATGTAGTGATGAACTCTATATCCCCATCAGTAAAGTATTCCTTAACGAAAGGTCCGAAATCGCTCCAGAAATGCTCAACCCAATTCCTGTGACAAGATAATGGGTCTGGAACACGGGCTAGAGGCCAACCAATATATTTCAAACCCTCTACCTCGCTACTAAATATTTTCAACTGAGTTTCCTTACCGCTCCACTCGTCTTGAGTATAGATCGTTAAATACTGCTTAACTCTTAAACCCCTCTTCCTAAGGATTTTCTTGAGAACATCGTTTAAAACAACCTCTCCTCTCAACCTACCTATGTGTTGAATACCTCTTACACTCAAACCTCCATTCAGAACATACACATCCTTTCTTTTCTTAACAAACTCCTCATACAGTTTATCCGCCAAATCATCAATCCAGTGTTTAAACAAAATAAAACACCATTACTCATTAACAACTAAATACCAGACATGAAATATAGTTATCAACGTTAAAGCATAGATTTAACTTTTTAATAATTATGTTAATCCACATATCAATACTGTAAGTATCTTTGAGGATGTATTGATTTGAAACAAGAAGAATTCCTTAAATGGCTCAGAAGTATTGAATTGAAGTGGCAAAAGCTTTGGAAAGAACATAGAGTTTTCGAAGCCGAACCTAGCGATAAACCCAAATTCTTCATCACCGTACCATACCCGTATACTAATGGTCCCCTACATATAGGTCACGGTAGAACATACACCATTGGAGACATCATAGCTAGATATATGAGAATGAAAGGTTTCAACGTTCTATACCCAATGGCTTTCCACATAACTGGTACACCGATAATAGCTATTTCTGAAAAGATCAGTAGGGGGGATCCAATAGAACTATCTAGATATCGTGAATACATATCAATGTATACGAAAGGAGATCACGAAACAGTATCTAATATATTGAAATCATTCACAAATCCATTAAATCTAGCGGTATTTTTCGCTGAAAGAATAGCTGCTGATTTCGAAGCATTAGGGTATAGTATTGATTGGAGAAGGAAGTTCCATACTGGAGAACCAATATATAATGCTTTCGTAACATGGCATTTCCTGAAATTAAATGAAAAAGAACTTATTAAGAGAGGAGAGCACGTTGTAACATTTTGTTTACTCCACCAACAACCTGAAGGTGAGGATGATATTGAAGATGCCGATATTAATCCAGTTGATATAATCGAGTATGTTTCAATTAAATTTAGATTGAAGAATAGTGATGAGTATTTATTAGCATCAACTCTTAGACCAGAAACACTATTTGGAGCAACAAATATCTGGATTAACCCGGATGCCACTTATGTAACGATTAGTTGGAGGAACGAGAGACTCATCTTGTCGAGAGAAGCACTAGTTAAGTTCAAATACCAGCATCCTAACGATAACGTTACTGTTATTAATGAAATACGTGGTTACGAATTAGTTGGTAGGAAAGCTTACTCTCCACTCGGTACAGAACTATTGATTCTTCCAGCAGAATTTGTGGATCCAGGGAATGCTACGGGTATCGTATATTCAGAGCCAAGCGATGCACCATACGATTACGTTGCTCTAATGGATATTAAGAATAATCCGGTTAAGCTAGAGAAATATGGTATTAGTATCGATGAAGTTAAAGCAATCGAACCAATTAAAATTATTGATGTACCAGGCGTTAATGGTCATCATGCTGAAATCATCGTTAAGCAAATGGGTATTATTGATCAGAGAGACCCTAGATTAGAGGATGCTACAAGAATTGTTTATAAAGAACAGTTCTATAAGGGCAGAATGATTGTTGAAGACCCGGTTTTCAAAGGATTAAGTGTTCAGGAAGCTAAGGAGAGGATGAGGAATAGATTATACTCTATGAACCAAGCTATTCCATTTTATGAAGTAAGTAGGAAAGCTAAATGTAGATCTGGAGGAGAAATTATTGTTGCCAAAATTAGTGATCAGTGGTTTATAGACTATTCTCTGGATTGGTTGAAAAACAGTGGTAAGAAGTTTGTTGAAGAAAAACTAATTGTAATTCCCGATAAGTATAAGAAGAGTATTTTAAACACTATTGATTGGTTAGATAAGAGACCGTGTGCTAGAAAAAGAGGGTTGGGAACAAAACTACCGTTTGATAAGGATTGGATTATCGAAAGCTTGAGTGATTCAACGATATATATGGCTTTCTACACAATAGTACATCACATCCGCAACGCTGGATTGAAACCTGAACAGCTTAAACCATCTCTATTTGACTACGTATTTCTAGGATTAGGAGACCCTGTTAAAGTATCTGAAGAAACGGGAATTAATGTGGATCTCGTGGAGAAAATGAGAAGAGAGTTCCTATACTGGTATCCAGTTGACCTTAGACATACCGGTGTAGCTCACTTATCTAACCACTTAACATTCTACATACTGAATCATATCGCTATATTTGGTGAAGAGCATTGGCCGAGAATGATAACTTTAAATGAACTCGTTATTAGAGAGGGTGATAAGATGAGTAAGAGTAAAGGTAATGTAATATTATTGAGAGAAATTGCTGAGAAATACTCTGCTGATGTATTTAGATTATATGTAGCTTCAGCTGCTAATCTAGATACTGTTCTGGATTGGAGAGAGAAAGATGTATTATCTGTTCTAGATTCTCTAAAGAAATTCATCGATATAGCTAGTGAATCCATAAAAGCTAATTGTAGGAAACCAATGAATAGATTAATCGATAAATGGTTCTTTTCACGTTTCAATAAATTGCTAAGAGAAGCTAGTGAATCTTTAGATAAGATGGAGATTAGAGATTATATTCAGAAAATATTCTTCCAATTCCTAAAACTATTCGATAAGTATAGAGAAGCTACTTGTGATGAAGACTCCTACTGTATAACAAGAACAGTTCTAGATAAGCTTCTAAAAGCTTTGAATCCAGTTATACCACACGTTACCGAAGAAATATGGGAATGGATGGGTGGAGAAAAATTCCTATCTCTGCAGAACTGGCCAACACCGGACGACTTCCTTATAAATGATGAATTGGAAATTCTATTCGATAATCTCGATAGAATTGTAGATGATCTTAAGAACGTATTAGCTGTTTATAAATCAGTTAAAAACACTGCTTACATAATAGTGGCTTCTCCATGGAAGAGAGAAGCAATCTCATTATACGTTAAATGGAGAGATACTAGAAAAGTTATTGAAGAGATAAGGGATAAGTATGGATTGAAGGGTAGAGAACAAGAGATCGTAAGCGTTGTAAATCAATTCATTAAGGAATATGATGAAAACATTATCAGAACTAGTACTGATCTAGAGTACGCAGTTTATAGTGAAGCTAAGAATTATATTGAGAAGAAAACCTCACTAAATATACAGGTTGTTTGGGAAGAAGAAGCTCGTTCATTGAATATACCGAGAGCTAATAGAGCATATCCACTAAAACCAGCTTTCTACATTGAGTAAACGGTAAGTAAAACCTATATAGAACTAATTGTAATGTAGATTTGTAATGAGATGATGATTGACTCCAATACGGAAAGGTGAAGAACTCAACCCTTACTGAACAATAATAATTAATAATTCAAACAATCGTTATTATCATACAATCTGGTGTTATTTTTTGTTCGAATTTCAAGGTATAACCAAATTTTTCGGCACACATAAGGCTCTCGATAACGTTACATTTCGAGTAAATAGAGGAGAAATAGTTGGTTACGTTGGATTAAACGGTGCTGGTAAAACAACAACGATAAGAATAGGTGTAGGAGTCTTACCTCCAACATCCGGGGATGTCATTATAGATGGTTTTTCGATAATTAAGGATAAGAGAGAAGCATCTAGAAGAATAGGTTGGGTTCCTGAAAAACCGATTTTCGAACACGATTTTAAAGCTATCGACTATTTCGTATACCTTGCTGGTTTCTACGGTTTATCCATGAGTGAAGCTAGGAGTCTAGGTAGGAAATTACTAGATGAAGTTGGTTTAGGTGACGCTACGGATAAGAAACTTAAAGAATATAGTTATGGGATGAATAAGAGATTTGCATTAGCAGTATCCATGATTAATAATCCAGAAAATTACATGTTCGATGAAGTACTAAATGGTTTGGACCCGAGCGGTATTGCTTTTTTCAGAAACCTTACTTTGAAATTGAAACATGAAGGTTGTTCAATACTGTTTTCGAGCCATATTTTAAGCGAAGTTGAGAGCATCGCCGATCGAGTTGTATTTATACATGAAGGTAGAGTAATAGCTGATATGAAAATAGACGAGATTAGGTCTAGAGCTAAACCATCGTTAAAAATAACTATTCACCCTCTTGATAATAGAGCAATCGAATTAGTTAAAGAATTCGGTGAAGTATCTATTGAGAAAAACCAGTTGATCATTAGAAACGTAACCGAATCCTCCGAAATAGTTGAGAAACTGGTTCTAAATGGTTATAAAGTTCTAGAAGTCTCAAAGATGGAGAGGGATTTAGAACAAGTGTTTTTCAGATTAATCAAAGGTGAGCTTCAATGAAGAAATCAATAATACCTATTCTATACGATCTCAAGAGGTCAATAATTAGGTTATCAACAATAACGTTGTTAGTTATATTCATTCTTCTAGGAATCGGAGTCTCATATACAACAGCTAATTTTTTCAAA
>Ga0105162_1000307_pt1 | contig 32663 bp, 32 predicted proteins | sample JNZ201metaG_FD_81532 | JGI IMG/M metagenome (GOLD analysis project Ga0105162, IMG submission 81532) | Hot spring microbial communities from Jinze hot spring, China to study Microbial Dark Matter (Phase II) - JNZ 20120812A | ecosystem: Environmental > Aquatic > Thermal springs > Hot (42-90C) >...
GCCCGGAAATAATACTGGCAGACGAACCCACCTCAAGCCTAGACGACGAAAACTCAGCCCTCTTAATGGAGCTCCTCAGCAGAATAAACAGGGAGAGAAAAGTTACGATCCTACTGACGACGATAGACCTATATGAGAGACTACATAATAAAGGACAGCCATTTAATTAAACGCTAACCCCAAGGAGTTAAAGTTTATAAATTTTTAACTCATAGATAGTTCGCTTAAATCCATCTATTTGCGCTATACGTTGGCATTCGCTCAAAACTTATAAATTCTGATGGAAAATTGGATTTAGGGAACTATTCATAAGGGTTATTGTTACTGGTGGCTGCGGCTTTATTGGGAATAACCTTGTCGAGCGACTCATTAGGGAAGCCTAAAGGATATTGAAGGGCTAGATGTAAAGTTCTATAATAGGCCTTATGATGAGATGAGTAGTTTAGCTCCAAAGGCCGATGTGATCTTCCACCTAGCTATGCCATCCTCTTCACCAATGTATAAAAGGGATCCAAGGCAAAATATCCCTTGAATAATAAATGGGTGCAAATGTATGAGAGCAAAAGTATAGCTTCGCGTAATCTGAAAAACGCTGAATTTGGCGGATATGTATAGGTAATTATATTATAGAAAATTTGGAGTTTCGTTGTCTTTGGGTACTGTGCTAATAACTCCTTTTAAACTTTTCTTTTTCAGATTGCTTTGGGGGCTTTGTAAACTTTGCATAGGAGCCCTCTATGAGGTACTACTCCGGTACACCTGTCTGCGTATTCATGGCCATCGGGTATTAGCACGTTAAAGTTATATTTTAGGTTCCCGTAAAGATTTTCTTCCACCTCTTCTGGGAGCGTGTACCAGAAAGCATCTAGAGCTACGACTCCCCGCATCATTGCAGGCGAAACGTAAGCTTTTGCTAGTATTCTTCCCCAGAGAGTTTCAATATATATCCAGTTGCCGTTAGCTATCCTATGCTCTGCCGCATCTTGAGAGTTTATTTCGCATAGAGGGTATGGATAAACTTCTCGGAATTCTTCTATCCATCTGCCACTACCATGAGTGTATGGCCATTTCCTTCCTCTTGATGTTAGAATCAAGTTATATTCCTTGGCAAGGTCAGGGTTTTTGTATGGGCTTAAAGAGGGCTCCTCATATTTGGGTGGAAACACGTCTTTTCCGAAAAGGTCTTCTAAGACGGCTGGTACGTATTCTATCTTTCCAGAAGTTGTGCCTAGACGCTTCTCATATTTTCTCCACCTAAATTCTCCCATAGCAACCCGTTTTTTATGGACGAATTCTTTGAAGGTCATTCTTAGAGGCTCTAAAAGCATGTTAAAAAGCTTCTCTTTATCAGGCATGTCAAGTCCAAGCTTTCTTCCAAGATCCCTATATAAATCGTAGTCGTCATGTCGTTCATATAGGGGTTCGAAAACTTTTTCGCTGCCGGTGATAACAAAGATTATGCCATTGCCTGTGAACAGACAATCCCTTTCTAATGCTCCTGCTGCTGGTAGGATATAGTCTGCTAAAGCTGAGTAGGCTGATGGGAAGAGATCCATGACGACAAAAAGTTCAAGGTTGTCACTTTTTAGGGCCTCGATTAGGCGTTTTTGCGGAAATGCTGAGAGCCCTCCAGCTTGACTTATTAAAGCTTTTATCGGGTAGGGTTTTCCAGTCATTATTGCGTCCAATATAGCTAGGTGGCTTGGTTGAGTAAGATATTGACATTCTAAACCGTAGGAGTTAACTTCTTTCATAGCCTCGTAAAATCTTAACCAAGCCCTGCAAGATCCTATTGGATATTTGTCTGAACCAACGGTATCCCTCTTTCTTTTTGGGTGCTCGCATAAGTACTTCCACATTGCCACATACTTGCCATACGCGCAAATCTCATCAACGTTTCCCCAAATATACATGCCGCCCGGCTCATCTAAACCTGTTAAACTAAACAATGCATAAAGGTAGTATGAGAAAGCCGTATTAGCAGTACCCAAATGGTTAGCGGTTACATAATCTCCACCACCACCCCAAATTACGGGTCTATTATTTCCGATAATCCTTGCAGCCTCGATTATCCTGTCCTCTGGTATCCATGTTATTTTAGAGGCTCTTGAAGGAGGCATTTCCTTAACAGCCTCTCTTAACTTATCAAAGCCTAGTGTATACTTTTCTACAAACTCTTTATCATATAGGCCCTCCTCAATGATAACATTTAGAAAAGCCATTGCAAGCGCCGCATCTGATCCCGGCCTAATTTGCAACCAAAGGTCAGATATGGCTGCTTCTCTTGTCGCTCTAGGGTCAATACATATAAGCTTGGCCCCCGCCTCTTTGCAAGTCATGATTCTATCAAGCAGTTCAAGACGGTGCCACCAATTTTCCGGATCCGAGCCCCAGAAAACTATGCACTTGGTTAATCCAGGTATTGGTATGCCCATAAATGTTATATAGCCATACATGGCCACTTCTATTGGGAACCTTCCGCCACCACACTGTTTTCCTTGGAACCATGCATTAGGTGTACCTAGCAAGCATTGGAAGCGGTATTGCCCTAAGTCTTGGTCCCCATATAATGTACCCTGCGCTAACGCAATCGCTTCAGGCCCATATTCGTCTATTATTTCTTTAAGCTTCTCGGCGATCTCATCAATAGCTTGTTCCCAGCTAATTCTCTGCCACTTGCCCTCTCCACGCCTGCCAGCCCTCTTCGTTGGATAGTTAAGTCGTTTAGGATGATAAAGAATGCGCTCATTAAGATCAGGCCATATCTTTAGCTTCTCGCATTTCGCAACGTAGTCGTTACGTGCCAGCGGGTCAGGTTCGATCCTCAATATCTTGCCACCTTCAACATATGCCAGCATGGGACAACCGACTTGCAAGCAACCGCCACAACTACCCCTTCTTATTTCGACCATAAGCGAACCCAATAATAGTAGTATAGTGTAAGGTTAAATAATATTTAAGACTTTCATGCATCTACTTACAAGCAGTTAGCAAGTTCTATCCTAAAGTAAAAGTTTTATTTAGGCTAAGCAGCGAATAACCTTCTTTAAGGCTTCAGCTTGCTTCTCCTCAGTTAGGTATCTAATGAAATTGGTCTCGAAAGAGACAAAGATACTCGCAGGTTCTTTCGTCGATCTTTTATTTTCAGCTTATTTAAGGTTTCCATAGGATCCTTGAATTGGGGCTCTAAACTCATATGCCCTGAGCGCATTAAAACGATTATAGTTATAATGTTAGGGAAGAGCTTCTGGCTCCACGTTTTAAAGTTTACAGGGCTGTAAACCCTCCGTCGACAATGATGTTTGTTCCAGTTATATAGGAGGCATCATCTGACAATAAAAACACGATTACCGATGCTATCTCGTCAGGTGTAGCAAGCCTACTCAGTGGTATTGACTGGGATACCCTCTCCGCCTCTCCAGGAATTTCTTTCCTGATTGAGCGGCCAATTGAATGAAGCAACTGTGTGTCAACAAAGCCTGGAGAAATTGAGTTTACCCTTATGTTATATTTCGCGTAATCTCTGGCACAAAGCCTTGTAACCGCGAGTACACCTGCCTTGCTACATGTATATGCTATTTCATGTAAGGATATTATGGCTGCTATCGATGAGATATTGACTATCGACCCTTTGCCAGCTTTAATCATGTATGGTATGGCGTGCTTCATACAGAATAAAACTCCATAAAGGTTAACGCGGATAACCTTCTCTAAAACCTCTAAGTGGGACTCATGAATCGGCTTCATATCATGTTCAGGCATCGCGATCCCAGCGTTATTTACCAGCCCTGTTATTAAGCCTAGCTCTGAGGCGATTCGCCCTAGGGTTTCTTCCACCTCCTGCTCATTTGAGACATCCATATAGTAATACTTGGCTACATAACTCTCCCTATTAATCCTTTCAACAACCTCCCTGCCCTGGGCGTCCGATATATCGCATATCGCGACCCTCGCTCCCTCGTGAGCACACCTAATAGCGGTTGCCCTACCAATCCCACTAGCCCCACCAGTAACAATAACCGTCATACCATCTAATTTACCCATTTCTCACCCTCATAAAATTCTCTAGACTGGGGCCTTTTAACCTTTTTAAAGTCTTTCTCCTCTGGATGGCAGCGAGTTAAAAGACTAGCACGGTACTAGGACTATGGGGTGAGGAAATCTGGTTATGGGGAAACAAATTATAGATTATATTTTTATGGCCGTTTATTGGGTTAGCGCAACTACTTCTGATAGCTGTTGTGCGACATCCCTTAAACCGAGTCTTTTGAGAGTCGTTGATGTTGGTATTCCTCTTTTATCCCATCCGCGCTTCTCGTAGTACATGTCAAGAAGCATATCAAATTTCTCTTGGTCAAGCGTGGTTCCCTTATAAGGACCCTTAGTGAGAGGCTCCTTAAACCATCTCTTCGGCGGATAATCCATTAGGCGGCTCCAGTTTTGGCCGAACTCGCGCACCCAAAAGGCTCTTATTAAAGCGTATATCCTGTCGGCCACATCATAAAGCATTTCTTCCGGGCTCATCTCAATGCCGGTAGCCGCCTTCATGAGCTTTGGATACCATTCTAATGAGAAGCCGAGTTCTACCCATGGGAGCCTACATGCGACAATCGACTCGAAGATTCCTCCCCTTATCCTCTGAAGCTCTATCAGCTTATCCACTTTAGACTCCGTATATCCCGTTCTATCGGTTTTTACTTCCCATGCGATTATCCAGGCATCTTTGTGGTGAGCCCCTATAGGCGAGGTTGCATAGGCGAGGGCCATTCCCGGAACTGTATGGCAATCGTAGGCCGAGGCTTCCAGCCCTTTAACGTGCATGGCCCAGTCCTGCGATTCGCCGCCGAGTTTCTGGCTTACTCTCATGACGCCTTCAGCTAATAGATTTCCAAGGTCCCCACGTCGGTATGCAATATCGCTGATTAAAGTCTTCACTTTCTCGAAGTCTCCCCACTCTATATTATCTTTAATTAAGCCTTTCTCTGAGGCTTCCATCGCAAGCCCTATAGTGCTGCCCAAGGAGATCGTGTCTAGGCCGAGTTCGTCTGCTATTCTACTTAGGGCAGAGACCTTTCCAAGATGTCCCAGTCCGATGTTTGAGCCAAGCATAGCGACGTTCTCATAGTCCAGCTCAGATTCTCTTCCCTCATAGTCTAAGACAACGTTTCCACAAGCCATGTTGCAGTACGGGCACCCTCTTCGTTTGATTTTTGCCGCCTCCATTGCAAAACCGTTTATTATATCGCTGTACTCAAAGATTCCCTCTCTGAAATTGTATGTTGGTAGGACGCTATTCTCATTAGCCCAGTTTATTACCGCCATTGTTCCTTGCCTTATCCAGAAATCATAAGAGTCCTTATTTCTGATATCCTCATAGGCTTCCTTAATAAGCCTATTGTAGGCGTCGGGGTCGGCTATGGGAATGTCCCTTGAACCCTTAAAAACTATGGCCTTAACCCTTTTTGAACCCATAACCGCGCCCATTCCAGGCCTTCCGCCAGATCGTCCCCCCTCGGAGATGACTGTTGCGTATCTAACAATATTCTCTCCACCAGGACCTATGACGAGCACTCCAATATCCCTCCCATGAACCTCTCTCAGCGCCTTTTCAGTCTCAAGGGATGTCTTGCCCCATATGCCGTCTGCGCTCAAAATATAACCCATTCCATCCTCAACATAGATGTAGATGGGCTTTTCGGCCTTTCCCTCAATGATTAGAGCGTCAAAGCCAGCTTTACGCATTTGTACGGCGGCCATCGTCCCAATGTTCCCGTCTCCATAACCCCCGGTAAGCGGACTCTTGGCGGCTATGACAAGCTTCCCTAAACTTGGCCCTGGAAGGCCCGTCAATGGACCGGCCGCAACTATAAGCTTGTTTTCCGGGCTTAGGGGATCCACTCCCGGTTTCAGCTCATCGAAGAGAATTCTCGCCGTGAACCCCCTCCCACCAATATATTTTACCGCGAAGCCACCGTCGTATTCTTCAATTACAGATTTTCCCTTTGAAAGATTCACCCTTAAAATTTTGCCGTTCCATCCCCTCATTTTTCTCACCAAACATTGAATTCCCCACTTAAATCAACGGGATATTTTCCATTATCCCAGTAGCATAATATAAATTTTAGTGGTTTGTTAATGTTCTCATTGGGAGTTATTTTCCAGGTTTAAGCTTTAATTTATGGAGATCTGATGCTGATGATATGCAAAAATGCAACCTAGTAATGGACAGAGACTTTTTAGCAGTGCTAAACCTTCAGATGCGGGGAGAAGGGTTCCCCCAAAGAGCCCTCAATGAAATAATTGAGAGGGAAGAGTTAAGTAGGAATACATAGTAAATTGTTGCTTTTATTCCTACTTAACTCAGAACCCGGGATAGATTTTATACTTCCTAAAGAAACCTAAATTTATGGTGGGAGATTGGTGATTGATATTAGGCCGACGAAGAGGGTAGTTATCCTGGGCCTTGATAGGCGTGATCCAGAGAATATTGGTTTTTGCGCCATAACGTTTGGTGCGAATAGGTTATTTTGGGTTGATGGCTTTCTCATATGCTTAGAGGTTTATGAAAAATCTATCGAGTACGAGATTGAGAGGGGAGAATTTTATATAAGCCAGCTTTGCTATGCGAGTTTCCCAAAGTACACTCGACTTCTGGAGATCGAGAAGGGAGCCCAGATACCAATAGTGAACGTCTCAGATATGCGCCTTTACAGGGAGATAATCAGGGCTGTACAGAACTATGGAGTTGGGAAGCATTAGCGCAAAAGATATTTATTTCTCAGATGGAAGTTAGTTTCTATATCTGCGGAGCGTTCCAGCATATGCCGGCAGAAATATTTGATGCCAAAAAGTTCATAGAGCTTTCCGAGAAGGCAAGGTATTGTATAGTGAAGAGGCTGAGAAGAGATAATATCGTTAAGCTTAAGCTTAGGACATCAAAAATGCTCTATACGCTGAAGATTGATCCGGCAAAGGTTGATGAGATATTAAAGCAGATTAAGTGCGAGGTTAAAGAGGCACCCTCCTAGTTTTAGGCAGATAGGTCAGAACTTATTGCCCAGGATTTAATGAAGCACCTTAAGCTGATTCTTGGTACAAAGCTATTCAGGTTACCTTCTATCTTATAAATTTCCTAGCCATCCTGAACCTAGCCCTCTCCTCTACCGCGTCCCTCATAATCTAATAAGAGGGCGACCCCTAAGACTTTTTCCACCTTTCCCAAAGACATGGATCTTGCCTATTAATTCGTTGTGTTTAAACCTAGGATTTCATAGCGGACGATTGTATCTAATCTGCGCCGCCAAAAGCAAAAACGTGGGATCTAAGCCGGAACGTGGCGGACCCGCCGGGATTTGAACCCGGGATCCCCGGCTCCGGAGGCCGGTGCCTTTGGTCCTGGCTAGGCCACGGGTCCCTGCACACAATTATGTCCAGGGGGTCTAAAAATGTTTAGTCGTAGATTACCTCGTATATGCAGACAAGCGGTACGACGCCGCCCGTCTCCGGCACCGACTCTATTGGGTACTCTTTGGAGAAATATGCTTTCTTAAAGTGAGTTAGGTTTATGGTTGAGTATCCTAGGGTTGTTGTCTCCATTCCGTATGCCATCAGCTTATATAATGTTGTGTTTTGGCCTAGGCTGTTTGGCACGAGTTCTCCTGGATCAGGCGATCTGTTCAAGTTTTTGTCCACCCAGTCCCAGCCGAGCGTTAGATTTCCAAAGGCGTTGTCATTGAGCCCGGGTATCAGAGCCATCCACCTCCACTTGCCATTATCTCCGCCATAGGCGCCTCCATAATAGAGCGCATATTCTGGGCCCCACCACCTCACGACTTCCAAGTGAAAAGTTACGAAGACAACCACGTGTGTTGCGTTATATCGCCTAAGTATTTCAATCGCCTCTGTCTCGTTCGACATAAACATCCTTCCAATCTGCTGTATCTGCGTGCTATTTATTGTCCCATTATCCGCAAGTGTTGTCTTATTGGCGAACACCGTTATCCAGTAGCCGTAATCCCACCAGGATGCGACAACGGTGCCGCTTTCCCCAGACTTTGTTGGCGATGGTGGTAAATTATTGCGCATCCAAGTTAACGCGTCTATCCAATCCCTAACGATTGATGATGGCTTGACGCCGAGACTCGCTACCGATATTGTCGTTGGGGCATCAGCGTAAGTCATCGTCATCGGCCCTGAGAACGTTGTTCCCAGGGCATATGTCAAGATGAGTAGTATGAAGAATAATGTCAGAAGGCCGCCGAGAACCTCCCTCCCAAGGAACTTAACCTTAACTTTGCGCCTAAGGGCTCGCTCGCTCTCCTTTAAGAATAGAATGAATGGTGAGGAAATTTCCTTTATAGCTAACGCCCAGAGCAGGCATATTGCTGGTGACGCTAGGATAAGCAGTCTTATCATTGAGCTCGCGAAGTATATTGATGTCAGACAGTATAATATGACGAGTATGCCAAGGTTGGTGGCCGACAAGGCTGCGAAGAATACGCCTATAGGGGCAAACATTAAGCCTACGCCGAGGCTACTGTAGAAGGTTGCCCACCCAGATGGTTTGTGCTCGGCAATAGATTCAAAGAGCGGGCTCTCCGCGCGTAGGTGTGGAAGTATAGTATAAATGAATTTTCTGCCCGGTTCTCCCATGAGCCCCATCATAACTAAAGAAGCAAAGGTAATAATCAGTACTACGACGAACGCTAGGGCGTAGAGAGCTCTCTTTTTCTCCGATTTCTCCCGCCTAAACACCTCAGCCATCAAGAGTAAAATGAATACGCCATAAATTAGCAAGTTAAAGTTCTCCAATAAGAAGCTGATGCCTAGACGTGGGCTCGAAGCTGCTATAGTGAAGGCGGTAATGAATGTTAGCGTGTATGAGGTTAGGAGGCGGGACGTATATCTTTTTAGGAAGAGTAGCACTATTGTGAAGAGCGCAAGTATGCCTATGATGTAGCGGGCTGCGCCCCACGATATACATAGGTAGCCAAGCGATAAGCCCGCGAGGACAGAATATATAAGGCTACTTTTTATAGTCCTATTGCCGTCAATAGCCTTACTGAAGAATAGTAGAGTTAAGAGCGCACTCAATATGCCAATTGTTTCATCATCGAACCATCCGAGAGAAGTTCTGCTGATATAGTTTGGATCCAGCGCCAATAACAGGGCTGAGAGTAGGCCAACAAAATCTCCCCTAAGGCTCTTCCCAAGAAAATATGCTGCAATGCACGTCATCACGGACGCTATGAGCGGGAAGATCGTGCATAAATTGAAGAGTGGGTCTGAGTGTAATGGGTCTAGGGGGTTCGGGGCGGAGGCGAGTGGGACGCCTAAAATATGAAAGAGTTTATAGAGTGTGACTACGCTTAATGATAAACCTAGGTTGGCAAGGCCCGGTATATAGCGGCCATATGGCCACCAGCCCCTCCAATCACGCCAAGAATAGAATGATGGGAGCCCATTTTCCACTATATACTTCGCAGTATAGTAGTGGTAGTATGGATCAAACTCATTTAGATAAGAGCCCCATTGAATGGGGAGCAATCTGAGTCCAGCAGCTAATATAATGATCATTAGTATTAGGGAGGACTTAATGAGGGAGGAATGCGTGACTACAGGTCTGCGAGAAAGAAACTTACCAAGCGATCCTAGTAGCTCAGCACTCCTCATCCCAACACCATTTCCCCCAGTATTATAGAACAATTAAACTTTACAATTGCTATTTATTATTTGTTGTTCAGGGAATCGCTTATTGGTATAACTTCAACTTTTCTCGGCATTAAAAGTAATTTTCTGCCGCATTTGGGGCATCTCCCACCGTACATCTCATAGATTTCTTCCGGAGACTTTATCTCATAGCCATGGTATAGGGTTTCTCCACATCCATCGCAGAGTACTTTCTGAGGCACGGTTCTCACCAACCTTGAAAGATAACTACAATCGCTCAGATAATGTTTTTGGGTTAAACAGTTCTGGCTTCTAGCAACATTTAAATTTTATTAACCCATTTATCTTTAGAGTGGTGGTGTGAAGTAAAAGATGCCTAAAAATTCTTCGTTTGCACAAGCTCTCCGGAGGAGATTTGCTAGGCTGGCCAGATATCGTCCGCCCCCGCTTCTCATAGCAGTAATTCTCCTCCTCACTACAATCTTCCTAATCAGCGGAGGAGTATATCTTACTTTTATGCCTAGAGAAGCGATCGCACCATACCACGGGGGTTTAGTTATAATCTATCCTGGAGTACATAATCAGACGCTGGCTGAGAGTATAGCCGTAATATTAATCTATATCCTGGGAGCGGCGGGGTTAATGCTGATTTATAGGAGCGTTAAGCATAGGCACAATCCCAATCATGCACATATGATGATTGTTATTGGCATAATATTATTAGTAGTAGCGTTCACACTAATCGAAGCGATCTTCTTTTATAAGATTAGAGTCTAATCTATCTTCTGTGGCAATTAGTCTTGTAATGTCGTGGGTTGACCGCCATGAGGACTGTTAGGTGGGAGAACGGTGTTGTAGTCACCATTGATCAGACGCTACTTCCATTTGAGGAAAAGTGGATTGAGCTGAAAAGCTGTGGTGAGGTTGCTAAGGCTATTAAGGAGATGAGGGTTCGAGGAGCCCCGTTAATAGGCGTTGTGGCGGCATATGGCTTAGCGTTAACGGCGTACTACTCAAGGGCAAGGGGTAGGGAGGCGTTCCTAAGGGAAATCGAGTTGTCAGCTGAGGTGCTTAGGAAGACGAGGCCGACGGCGGTTAACCTCTTCTGGGCTATTGACCGGGTCTTAAATAAAGTTCGATCCTGCGTAGGCGGTATTGAGGATCTGAGGCGCATTGTCATCGAGGAGGCGCAGCGCATAGCTGACGAGGATGTGGAGGTTAATAAAAGGATTGGGGAGTATGGCTTAGAATTATTAGAGGACGGCGATACAGTCCTAACACACTGTAATGCGGGCAGATTGGCCACCGTAGATTATGGGACGGCCCTATCAATTATACGCGTAGCTTGGGAGAGAGGAAAGCATATAAAGGTGATAGCAACTGAGACTAGGCCGAAACTGCAGGGGGCTAGATTAACCACCTATGAGCTAATGCGCGATGGCATTCCAGTAACGTTAATAACAGATAATATGGTCGGATATGTAATGTATAAGGGGCTTGTTGATAAGGTTATTGTTGGCGCCGATAGGATAGTCCGCGACGCCGTGATAAATAAAATAGGAACATACACGGTTGCGGTGCTTGCGCACGAGCATAATGTTCCATTCTACGTTGCTGCGCCTCTATCAACATTTGATCTTAAATCATCCTTGAAGGATGTGGTGATAGAGGAGCGCTCACCAGATGAGGTGACTAATATAGGATCGGAGCGCATTGCTCCATCCGGCATTTCCGTACTTAACCCAGCCTTTGATATAACTCCAATAAAGTATGTTGACGCTATTATATGCGAGAAGGGAATACTAAATAGAGAAAAGTTTAATGAATACGCTAAGGGAAAAATGCACAGTTTGGGATGGTGAGATTCTGCTTAAGGACGAGGGGGAGAAAGCCAGTAGAAGGGTCATCGAAGCCTTTCTTAGGGATAATGGGGTTCTAATTAAGAACCCAGAGGATTCGGAGAAGCTGCTCTCGAGGGGCTATGGTATCAAGAAGAACGATGGGCTCCTCTTGACATTCTACGAGGCCATGTACCTGCATAGTAAAGGGATAATCAAGGTGCTGGTTGAGGAGACCGGCGTCTGCCTAAGCTTTCAAGATCTTCTAGAGAAGTATAAGGCTATTGAAAAAAATGCATGGATTAAGTACCTAGTTTATCGGGATCTAAGAGGTAGAGGTTATATTGTCAGGGAAGGCTTTGGCTTAGGCGTAGATTTTCGGCTATACGGTAGGGGTGAATATAATAAGGATGCTGCAGACTACTTAGTTTATAGCATGTATGAAGGTATGGCTTTATCCGTTGAAGATCTTACGCAAGTACTGATGCGCTCTCAAAACTTAAAGAAGACACTTATACTTGCTGTAGTTAGTAGGAGAGGAGAGATAGTATACTACACGCTCTCACAATTAAACTTACAGCAAGACTAGTACTTAAAACTTATTAGCGTCAAAATAATATCTTAAATCAATTTAATCTCCAACCAAAATCCATATATCAACAATATAATTTCACCAACCTATTGCTCCTTTTTCTGTGGAAAAGTCAGCGTCACATATAGTATGTTGCTCCCTCTAACCAAAATTCTGCCATAGTTCGCGACTGGCTTATTGCCATTATATTCCTCAGCGCTGTCCAATATTATGTTCATATAATTGTCGCAGTGAACCATTATCCCCCTAAATTCCACGTTATTCTTCAACGTAATACCAACATAAGAATTCATCTGCTTTATTAAGACGTTTAAAGGCTTCTTACTAGGCTCCATATGTTCATCCCGGCTCTCTTAGGCTAATACCATTTTTATTATTTATGCATAAAAACATTATCGTTAAAGTTTAAAGGCTTAAATATTCTAGCTCCAACCTAGTGTGAGGTTACATTTAATAGCGAGGTAATAATATTCTTCCTATGAGAGGAGAAGGGAGACTATTAAAGGGTAATGGAAACAAGATCTCCTGGCGAGGTTTCCTTTAGGCTTCATGTTGAGGTTTCGCCAGCCTACTATAGTGAGATGTTATTATTCATTTATCAAAAATATATAGTCCCCTACCATCATAAATTTGCAAATGTTAGGCGTTGGATCCTTGATAGCAGAGAAACTTTAGCATTCACTCTTCTTGGGCCAAATAACCTCTGGTATGTCGATGTTGAAGTTACATCTGGGGAACCAATGGAAATTAGAATGAGACCAAGCGGCCCTAACGTTCCTACCGAGGCTCTAAACAGAATAAAAGAGGATTTGATTATTGCGGTTCAAATGTTTGAGGATAATGTTAGGAGAAGCACGCTATATTTTGTGTGGGGGCCAGAGAGACGCATCGCGGATGAGAAGACACTTACATGGAGGAAGAAGTTCCTAAGCCAGATCTTCACCGGCAACATGCTGTTACTATTCATCCTTTTCCTCCTATTCAGCTACCTTATTTTCGCTTTAGCCGGGCTGCTTGGCATACTTGAGTACGCCCCACTAATTTTATTGTTATCACAGTTCATTTTAGTCCTATTTGCTGACAAAATCATAATACAGATGGGCGACTGGCTCATCACAAAAGACTACTCAAAAGTACATATATTACAGTATCATATTCCCTCCGAAGATTTAGAGTTCATTGAACAGAACTATCCGAGAGAGAGGCTTCTTCAAATTAAGAAGGAAATTTATGAGAGAACTCTGGCAATTGGGAAATTAATTGATGCTGATACAATCCAAGAAGCCTTCCTAAAACATGGCATAAGGATTAAGCCTGAGAATCTCATCATAAAAAGTATAGACATTTACAAACTTGTCGATAAAGTTTCTGAGAAATTTGGTATGCCGATCCCAAAGATATCTGTGGCGAACATTATTATCCCAAATGCCGCCGCAACCGGCCCAAGACCCGGCTCCAGCCTCGTCCTAATAACCAGTGGTCTTCTTATTCAGCTTGATGAGGAGGAGATGCTGGCGGTTATAGGGCATGAAATAAGCCATGTTAAGGGTAGAGATCCACTAATATTCTTCCTGCTTGCCTCAGCCGAATACTTATTTAGGGTCTACGTTATCTTGCGTTATCTGCCGCATATAATTTTCCTATTCGGCTTCTTATACCTATTCTTCGCCTTGAGTGTCATATACTTCATTGCAAAGTTTTTTGAGGCCAGAGCTGACTTAGAATCAGCCATAATTCTTGGGAGGGCAGATGCTCTAGCGAATGCTCTTAGAAAGATAGGCTATAGACGCCTACTATTTGAGAGGAATGTAAACAGAGTTAGCACTTGGCTAGGAATGGATCCCCACCCACCGCTATCATTCAGGGTTGAGAGGCTTGAGAGCCTAGAACTGCAAAAAATAAAGCATCCCCTCTTACAATCAATGAAGGATTGTATACGCGGCTTAATTAAAGAGATATCATCCTAAAAAAGGTAATAATACTTATCAATTCAATTGGGTTAGTAGGGCGCTGGGAGAGTGGCGTGATGATCGGGGAGAAACGGTTCGAGTTTCTGGAGCATACCGCTGATGTTTATATTGTCGCTCATGGCAGAAGTCTCAAGGAGGCTTTCGAGAATGCCGCCCTCGCGATGTTTGAAACTATGACTGATACGGTGGGTGTCAAGCGTAAGTGTGAGGATACAGTTGAGGTTGAGGGGGAGGATTTGGAATCCCTGCTTTATAATTGGCTCGAAAGTCTCCTAGTGAAATTTGAGATTGAAAATACGTTGTACTCGGGATTCGATATATTAAGCATAGAGAGAAATAATGGAAAATTAAAGCTTAAGGCCAAGATTTACGGCGAGCCCTTTGACCCCGAGAAGCATAAGCAGAAAGTTGGAATAAAAGCGGTTACATATCACAGGATGGAAATTATTGAAGAACCTGAGAGAGTCATAGTAAAATTTATCCTCGATATATAAATGATCTTAATGCTTATTTAATGAAGAAGGCGTTAAGACCATTTATGATGTATTGAATTGCTATAGCCGCTATTAAGAGGGCCATAACCCTCGCGATAATGGCAGACCCATTTCTTCCAAGCACTCTATATAACAATTCGATGTGTTTAAGTATCAACCATGTAAGTGTAAACACCACCACAACCGAGAAAATTGTTACTAGCATGCCGTGTTCCTGTAGACTTAGGATCGTCGTCGTTATTGCTCCGGGGCCGACAAGAAGTGGGACTGCTATCGGCACGGCTCCTACGCTCTCCGGGGTCAGCCTACCTCCCCCCTCCCAGCCTATCAATATCTTAACGGCAAGTGTTAGCAGGAGAATACCCCCGGCAACCATGAAGCTCGGTAGCCCAACTCCAAATATGCTAAGTATCTCGTTACCAGCAACAGCAAAGGCTAGAAGCAAAATAAATCCCGTTATCGTCGCGGTATGAAAAACTTTTTTTCTTTCTATTCCCTTCATCTCTTGAGTTAGGCTTATGAAGATTGGTATATTGCCAAGCGGATCGACTATTATAAAGAGCGAGATAACGCTTTTAATGAGCGCTAATAGGAAATCAGCTGATTCCATCATGAATAGTTTTTATTAGGGGCGGAATATATTAACCTTGAGCCCTCATTAAGGACTGGTTTGAGATAACTGTTTTTGCGGCGTCTCATTATCTATGAACATTTTTACATATTCGTATGTAAAAGAATATATAAGAGACAGTACTCTTAGTATTGGACATTTATGGTTTCAGGGGGTGCAGCCCTTTGAGGGATGAGGGGGAGAGATTACGTGCTATTGATGAGATAAATGAAAAGATAAAACGTGGTGATGCTGTCGTCTTAACCGCTGAGGAAATGATTAAGCTTGTTGAGAGTAGTGGTCTCGAGGTAGCCGCTAAGGAAGTTGATGTCGTAACTACGGGAACTTTCGGTGCAATGTGCAGCTCTGGGGTATTCTTAAACTTAGGGCACTCTAACCCGCCGATAAAGATGGTTAGGTGCTGGCTTAATGATGTTCCAGTCTACAAGGGTCTCGCGGCTGTTGATGGATATCTCGGGGCGACCGCGATGAGCGAGACTAGAGGATTTGAGTATGGTGGCGGGCATGTTATAGAGGATCTGGTATCAGGTAAGGAAGTTATCTTGAGGGCGGAGTCCTATGGAACCGATTGCTATCCAAGAAAGTATATTGAAACAGCAATAACTCTCGAAGACATAAACCAGGCAGTGCTAGTTAACCCGAGGAACTGCTACCAAAGATATGACGCTGCGACAAACAGTTCAGATAGAGTCTTATATACCTACATGGGCACACTGCTACCTAACTATGGGAACATAACCTTCTCAGGCGCTGGGCAGCTGAACCCCTTATGCAAGGATCCAAACTATGAGACCATAGGCCTTGGTACTAGGATCTTTCTTGGTGGCGGGATAGGATACATAATTGGTGAGGGAACACAGCACAGCCCAGGCGCTGGCTACGGTACACTTATGGTTAAGGGAGATTTAAAGAAGATGAATAGCAGGTACCTGCGTGGAGCATCTTTCCACAAATATGGAACCACGCTTTATGTTGGCATAGGGGTGCCAATACCAATAGTAAATATTAGGGTTGCAAGAACAGCCGCTCTAAGGGATGATGAGATCTTCGTGAACATACGTGACTACGCTATTCCTTCTAGGCCGGATCTAAGACCAATAGTTAAGCGCGTTTCATACGCGGAGCTGAGATCGGGGAAAGTTTATTTGGGCGATAAAGGCATCCAGTCCTCCTCATTGTCAAGCTATAAAGTGGCTAGGGAGATAGCCGAGGTCCTCAAGAAATGGATCCTTGAGGGAATATTCTTTCTCACGGAGCCTATTGAGACGCTTCCCAGAGAGGGGGAGCTTAAGCCCCTTAAGGTTAAGGGTAGGGAGCTTACTGTTGGAGACATAATGAGACGTAATGTCATCACAGCTAAGCCCGACGAAGACATAAGGGACGTAGCCATAAAGCTCGTTGAGAAGGGCATAGATCACCTGCCAGTAGTCGATGACGAGGGCAAATTGATTGGCATAGTAACCTCATGGGATCTGGCTAAGGCAATAGCCCGCGGTAAGAGGAGGGTTGAGGAGATAATGACCAGGAAGGTTATAACCGCCTTTGAAAACGAGTCCATTGACGTTGTTGCCCGGAGGATGGCTCAATATAACATTTCAGGGGTCCCAGTAGTCAATAGAATGAACCATGTTATAGGAATAATAACAACAAATGATATATCAGGTAAAGTTATTGGAGGTAAGGTATATGGTGAGGGTAAGACTGATTTATTCTCATGAGGTTGTTGATAAGCCGATTCTAGCAAGCATAATTTTGAGAACAGGTGTCCCAGTAAATATTCTTGAGGCTAAAGTGAACGCCCAGAAGGGCGAGCTCATAGTCTCAATATCAGCGGCCGGCGATAAGCTTAGAGAAATACTCGATCTATTCAGGGAAGAGGGAGTACAGGTCCAAGAGATCGCCGAGACGCTTAGGATAGATTGGGATCGATGCGTTGCATGCGGCGCATGCGTATCGCCATGCCCAACTGGCGCACTTAAATTCGGGGAAGATTGGACGCTAGAATATGATGAGAGTAAATGCATTGTGTGTAAAATCTGTGTAACCGCCTGCCCACTAAGGGCAATAAGCGTACCCGGAACGGGTGAGATATGATCCACGAATACGGCCTGACGATCGGCCCCTCAAAAATACACATAAAGACTGATAAGAGGGAGGCTATACCAGAAGCTGTCAAAGAGGTAAAGTACCATGTTAGATTGCTGAAGGAGTATGTTGGAAGGAACCCTACGTTCCAGTATTCTCTAGAACCCCTTAAAGATGATCCAGATGCACCGCTAATTGCTAAGTTGATGATTGATGCTTCTAGGGCTGCGGGTGTTGGGCCGATGGCCTCTGTTGCTGGCGTCATAGCCGATTTAGGCCTCAGGAAATTGTTAGAGATGGGTGCCGGGGTCGCCATTGTTGAGGATGGTGGCGAGATAGCCGCCTACACTTCCAGTAGAGATATAGTGGTTGCCATTTCAACTAATGAGAGCTATTTGTCCGGGAGAATAGGTTTGCTCGTAGAGCATGAGGATACCCCACTCGGCATAGCCACAACTACTGGGATAGCTAATCAGAAGACGATAAGCTTCGGAATGGCGGACTCGGTCACAGTTATTGCGGAGAACGCTGCAATAGCCGATGCCGCTGCAACATCCATATGTAACACCGTTCTCGGCGTGGACCCTTGGAAATCAATATCTAGAGGCGTTGAGAGAGCTAAGGGCATAAAGGGAGTTAGGGGGGTCATAATATCCTATGGGGGATACATCGGGTTATTTGGAAAGCTACCAAGAATAATTAAGATAAGTGAATGAACTAAATTTTCGTCCAGTAACCCTCCAGATATTACCCGGTTAGTTAAAAAGAAAAGTTTATATTAATCTTTTTTAAAAAAGAGAAAAGTTTATATACTTAAATCCGCCCTTAAGGTTTTGCGGATCAATGACCTAATCGATTCCGATTAAACATGAAATTATGAGGAATCGATTCTGTGAGAATAATCACCGTTTAATCCCGGTTTAGGAGGGTGAGAAGATTTATGAGTGAGGAGGAAGATATTGAAGTAAGACCCACGCAGGTAATATTGGTTGATAAGTGTCCCGAGTGTGGTAGTACTAACCTTATTAGTGATCCTGATACTGGTGAAGTTATTTGTAGTGATTGCGGATTAGTTATACAGGAATCAAGTATGGATAAGGGTCCTGAGTGGAGGGCCTTTACACAGGAGGAGAAGAAAAGTAGGAGCCGTGTTGGTATACCGATATTATTTTCCGTTCATGATAAAGGTCTCTCAACATCAATTGATAAGGTTGACCGAGATGCCCTGGGGCGGAAGCTGCCGTTAAGCTCTAGATTACAAATATGGCGTTTAAGGAAATGGCAGATTAGATCAAGAGTTCAGTCATCGATCGACAGAAACCTCGCCCAAGCAATGACGGAGATTGATAGGCTCTCAGATAAACTTGCTATTCCCTCAGCTGTTAAAGAGAGGGCTGCAGTTATATACCGCAAGGCCCTTGAGCAGGGGCTTGTGAGGGGTAGATCAATAGCGGCCATAGCGGCGGCTGCCCTATATGCCGCCTGCAGATTGGCCGGAACCCCGAGAAACCTTAAAGAGATATCTGAAGCAAGTCTCGTGGGCAGAAAAGATATTGCAAGGTGCTATAGACTTCTGCTACGGGAGCTCAGCTTAGCTATGCCAGTGACGGATCCCTCGATCTATATACCGAAGATAGCTGAGAAGGCGAATATGCCGGGGCACATCCAGACGTTGGCGCTTAAGATACTGAATGAGACTAGGCAGAAGCGTATATCGGCTGGTAAGGATCCAGTTGGATTGGCTGCCGCCGCACTCTATATAGCAGCTGCCCTAGCTGGCGAGAAGAAGACGCAGAAGGAGATTGCGGATGCCGCTAACGTCACAGAGGTTACCGTTAGGAACAGGTATAAGACTCTAAAGAGGCAATTAAATCTAGAAGTACCGGATTAACACGGCACTAGTAGAAAATCCTTGCCTCTACCTTTTTCTCTGCAGCATTACTGGCGCTGAATTGTCCCTTTATTCTACAATTTACTGCACTTCAATGTTCTCTTTTGGGTAACCCAGTTGGATCAAAAATCGATAAGCTTTTTCCCTCTGATCTCCCTGTAGCATTATCTGCCCATTCTTGGCTGTGCCGCCACAGGCGCAAAAAGACTTCATTTTCTGTGCAAGCCTACTCAGATCAATATCTTTACTATCTAATCCCTCAATCAGGGTCATCATTCTCTTAAATTTCCTTGCCTCCAATCTTATCTTTATTTTTTGCTGTTCTTTGCTTATCTCCCCACAAACACATATATCTTCGGGAAGCCCGCAAACTGGGCATATATTCGCCATTACTTCTACCTTAACCCCTTCCTTTAAGTGTCTCAATATTCTACGTATCCGAGATATATTTAAAAGTTTAGGAATAAAAGCAATTTCACACCTTTAATACTATTTAAATCTTTTTTATCATTCTTGTCCATTTTCCCAAAGAAATTGTTTCAATGAAACCCCTCTTCCTATAAAACTCCTTTGCGAAGAGGTTCTTCATGCCAACCCATAGCCCCATGAGCTCTCTTCCTTTACTCCTAGAATGGTTTACCGCCCTCTCGAGTAGGACGCTTCCAATGCCTATCCCCCTATAATCCGGATGGACGAATATTTCGTGGATCTCGCCTAAAAACTTGCGCTCAAGCGGACTGAACCAGTTAGTATCACATGCTATGAAGGCTACTGGATCACTCAACTCTACTATGAGAAAGCCCTCCGGATCTCTTTTGAGGAGCCATCTAAAGTAATCCTTTATGTCCCTATCCTTAATATATGCATATTCTTCAAGCCCCTTATATGATAATTTATAGAGTCTGGCGAAGGCTTGGAGGTCTTTCAGATTGACTCTCCGTATATGCATTCGGTACGCACACGCACAACATTTATTTATACACTTCATATTTAAAAACTTCTCGATGGACACTCTATCCCTTCTAGAAAAGCTAGCAAGTATTAAGTCCCCTTCTGGGGGAGAAGAGGAGATCGCATCCTTTATTCTAGGTTATCTAAAAAAATTTGGGTATAAGGCCTCTATGGAGGGCCTGAACGTTCTTGTCTCACCCGAGAAAGAGTTCATCGTTGCCTCCCACATGGATACCTTCAAGGTTTTATCTAAGTTTTCGTTTGATGGCGAATATGCTTATGGAACTGGTGTTTGTGATGCTAAGGCTAGTATAGTAGCTATCCTCCTAGCTTTGGAGAGGATTGGCTCTGAAAAGCTCAATTTTGGGGTTGTTTTCTTCGGCGATGAGGAGGGAGATGGAAGAGGCTCGGAAGAATACTGCAAGGTATATAAGCCGAGAATGGCTGTTGTCATGGAGCCTACGGACATGGCCATAGCAAACCTGCAATATGGTGGACTGGAGTTAAGAGTTAAGGCTAAGGGTAGGGCGGCGCATGGCGCCTTTCCGGAGATGGGTGAAAATGCAATAGAGAAGTGTATAGACGCATTAAGGAAACTTGGAAGTATCAGTTGGGTTAAGGCGTCAGTGCAGTATATTAGGGGTGGCGACCCAGAAGATTTTGTAGTGCCAGAGGAATGCGAAGCTCGCGTAGAAATATTCTTTAAACCAGACTTAGCTGTTGGGGATGTGCTCTCGAAGACTAGGGGAATTTTATGCTCTGATAACCTTAATCTCACAGTTGTTGATGCTTATAATGGCTTCATAAGTGAGAAGGCACCTAAGCTTCTTGAGGAAGCCATAAGGTCACTTGGCTATAAAGTCAAGTACACCGAGATGTTGTCATGGACAGATGCCGTTAACCTGCATGAGATGGCCAGCTGTGATACCGCCATCTTCGGACCCGGCGAACTATATGCTTGTCATACGAAGTGGGAACGCGTGAGAGTTAGGGACGTTAATGCAGCCGCAGATATACTTACAGCATTAAATAGCTTATTAGGAAGAAGCGAATTAAAACAGAATTAATGTATGCTAATAATGTATTTTGGGTTTTGAGTATGATGAGAGCGGACATAGTTATACGTGGCTGCACGGTTCTCACGATGAACGAGATTGATGTAATAGGGCGCGGGGTTATTGCCATAAAGGATGGTAAGATACTTTACGTCGGAAGAGAGACTGAGGCACCAAGCTTCGAGGCTGACGAAGTGATAGATGGGCAGGGGAAGATCGCTATGCCGGGCTTAATTAATTGTCATACCCATATAGCGATGGCGCTCTTTAGGGGAATTGCAGAGGATAAAGAGTTAAGCACTTGGCTCAGGGAGACAATATGGCCGTTGGAGTCTAAGCTTAGACCCAGCGACGTATACTATGGCGCTATGCTTGGCTTCCTTGAAATGATTAAGAGCGGGACGACATGTTTATTAGACATGTACTTTCATGAGGATATGGTTGCAAGAGCCGCCGCGGAAATTGGAATGCGATGCGTCCTAGCTCCTGGAATATTTGATGCTGGGCATAAGGTGCTTGGAAGAGCTCTCCTCAGAGGGGCCATGAAGTTTGTTAGAGAGTATCATGGTAAGGGTGGTGGCAGAATACATGCTATGCTCGGACCGCATGCCGTCTATACTTGCAGCCCAGATCTTCTTAGGAGAATTGGCGAGGAGGCGGCTGGGATCAACATTGGCGTACATATACACTTAGCAGAATCGGAAAGCGAATCCATTAACATTAGGAAGATGTATGGGAAGAGTGAAGTTGGGCTATTAAATGACGTGGGTCTTTTGAGGTCAAATCTAGTTGCCGCGCACTGCATCCACCTCTCTGACGAGGACATACACCTCATGGCAAAGAATAACGTTAAAGTTGTCTATAACCCGGTATCAAACATGAAGCTATCAACGGGCATCCCGCGTATCAAGGATCTCTTAAACGCTGGCCTGGTTGTCGGGCTTGGAACAGATGGGCCGGCCAGCAATAATTGTCTAGATATGTTCGAGACTATGAAGGTGGCGGCGCTACTTCAAAAGGCATTATATAGGGATCCGCGAGTCCTCCCTGCTAAAAAGGTCATTGAGATGGCAACTATTGATGGTGCTAGAGTTCTAGGCCTTGACAATATAATCGGCTCAATTGAGACGGGCAAGAAGGCGGATATAATTTTGATTGACGCAAATAAGCCGCATTTGACTCCACTATATGACATCTATGCCGCCCTCGTTTACTCGGCTCGCGGGAGCGACGTAGATGCGGTCATAATTGATGGGAGGGTTATTATGAGGGGTCGCTTAATAGAGACAGTAGATGAGCGAGAGGTTATGGAAAAAGCTGCTGGCGTGTCGCAAGATCTGGTGTCAAAAAGAAGTTTGAGGGAGAGCCTTGTCAGAAGACTAATAAAAAGATTGGAGTAGTGGTGAGATTATACCTTCTCGCCGCAGAGCGTGGCTACTCTTCTCCAGTTATCTTCAACCCATCTCTGTAAAACTTCGAGCTCACGCTGGAATTTTGGCTGGAATAGATGCGCGAATCTTCCCTGCATCTTCAGGAAATCGAGCATAGGTTTTGGCTGCGGCACCCTTATATTAAGCCTATATGTTCCTCTCTCGTACTCATATACTGGCCAATACCTTGTTTGAACAGCTAGTCTAGCAAGCTCTATGCTCTTTGATGGATCAAATCTCATGCCAGTTGGGCATGGGGAGAAAACATGTATGACCGCTGGTCCATTGATCTCTAAGCCTTTCTTAACCTTTGTTATGTAGTCGTTCCAGTAAGCTGGCGAGGCTGTCGCTGCGTATTCTATGCCATGAGCAATACATATGCCAATTAAATCCTTCTTAAATTCCGGTTTACCGGGAATCTTACTTCCAGCCGGGCTCGTCGTTGTGGCAGCTCCATGCGGTGTCGCGCCAGACCGCTGTATACCTGTATTCATATAGGCCTCATTGTCATAGCATATAAAGAGGAAATCATGCCCTCTCTCAAGGGCTCCTGAGAGAGCCTGTAGCCCAATGTCAAATGTTCCACCATCCCCGGCTATCGCGATTACATCAACATCCTTATCCCACAACCCCTTACGCTTAAGAACCTTATATGCAGCCTCTATCCCGGCTGCCACAGCCGCTGTATTTTCGAAGGCTATATGGACGTATGAAACCCTCCATGAAGTGTACGGATAGGGCGTTGTGGAGACTTGAATACAGCCAGTAGCATTTACAATTACTGTTGGCCTCCGTAGGGCTTTCATAGTCATCCTCATTATCGTTCCAGCGGCGCATCCAGCGCAGAGCCTATGGCCAGACGTGAAAAGCTCCTCTGCTGGCAACTCATGGAGCTTAACCATTACTCTCTCACCCCTACAAATTTAACATGTTCCTTTATCCTCTCAGATCTGGCTGTCTCTAACGCTTCCTCAAAAATACCTCTAATCTCCATAGGAGTTATGTCTCTCCCGCCCAAGCCGTAAACGCAATTGAAGACTTTTATTTCTTTTTCATAACGATATAATGTTGCTATGATATCACTGCAGAGCGCGTTGAAGGGCGCTCCAAAACTGCAAGCCCTATCGAGAACTGCTAAAGCTTTAACGTCTCCTAGAGCCTTAATCAAATCCTCCTCTGGAAATGGCCTATACACCCAAGGCTTAACGACACCAACTTTCTCCCCCTCCTTCCTAAGCTCTTTGGCGACCACTTTAGCCGTACCAGCGGTGCTGCCCAGACATAGTATCGCTGCTTCGGCATCCTCCATAGCATAGGTCTCTACGAGGTCATATCTTCGCCCAGACAATTTCTTATACTCTCTGTTAACTTCACGTATAACCTTATAGGCCTCCTTTAAGGCCTGAACCTGCTGGAACTTCACCTCGAAATAGTAGTCTGGAAGGCATATCGCTCCAACAGTTATCGGTTTTGTTGGATCAATCGTTATAAGAGGCCCTCTTGGAGGAAGAAATCTTGCTACATCCTCATCCTCTAAAACCACAATATTTTCTACGCAATGCGAGAGTATAAATCCATCAATATTAACGCTTACTGGCAGGAGAACCCTTGGGTCCTCGGCTATCTTAAACGCCTGGATAGTCCAGTCATAGGCTTCCTGAGAGTTTTCGGCATATACTTGTATCCAACCGCAGTCCCTTGAGCCCATCATATCAGAGTGGTCGCCGTGAATATTTAGTGGTGCGGAAAGAGCCCTGTTAGCAACACCCATGACTATTGGGCACCGAAGCCCAGAGGCAATATAGAGCATCTCGTGCATCAGAGCTAGGCCCTGGCTCGCAGTTCCAGTAAAGACCCTTGCGCCAGTTAAGCTAGCACCTATACAGGCTGACATGGCCGAATGCTCTGATTCAGCACATACGAATTCGGCATCAATCTCACCGTTATAGACATATTCGCTTATTACCTCAACCATTATGGTTTGTGGCGTAATTGGATAAGCCGCTATGAGGTCCACATTACATTGCTTAACTGCGTAGGCTATGGCCTCATTGCCAGTTAAGCCCATAATCTTAGCCATAACTATCATTCACCTCCCTCCTCAACCATAGTGATGCATTTCACAGGGCATTCATTTGCGCAGATGCCGCAGCCCTTACAGTAATCATAGTTTACATCAACGTATTTCTCAAGTCTAATTATGGCTCCGTCCGGGCAGTATATCCAGCATAAGAGGCAGTTTACGCACTTTTTCTGATCCATAACCGGCCTGAAGGCCCTCCAGTCGCCAGTTTTATATTTCATCGCTGAACCTGGATCAAGAATGTATCCGCCTATTGGTAGCTCTTTCCACCCTAATTTTCTCTCGGTCTTACTCAATCCCCACGGCCTCCTCATAAGCCCTCTTTACTACCGCGGCATTTTTTTCACCAAGAGCTCCCGGAAATCTCTCTTTTATAACTTTAACTAAAGAGTCCATTTTGACCAATGGTGAAGCTTTCAGGAGGGCGCCCAGCATCGCTGTATTATAGATTGGTCTACCCAGAACCTCAAGCGCTATTTTCATGGCGTCCACGGTATAAATGCTTAGGTCTTCTACGCTCAAAACCCTCTTTAAATCGTGTGGACCTTTATCCCAGTGCGCCACAATTAAGCCCTTTGGAGGTAAGCCTCTAGTGACATCAACACTGCCTATGAGCGTTGGATCAACGATTACTACTATGCTAGGATTATATATTTGGCTGTGTACCAATATCGGTTCATCAGATATTCGAGTATACCCAGTTACCGGCGCTCCTCTTCTCTCCGGACCAAACTCCGGGAAGGACTGCACGTACCTTCCATCAAGTAAGGCCGCTTGGGCAAGTAGTCGACTAATCGTCACTATCCCTTGACCACCCCTACCATGCCAGCGAATTTCTACAAGAACCAATATCCCACCTTCACTAATTATTTAATCAGCCCTAACGTATTATTTCAAAAGGTCTACACTTCCTCTTATACTTAATGGACTATTAAGGCGTCTATGTCAGATCGCCGCATACGCATTTAATCTCATATAGTATTGTTAAGATCTCACCGAAGTTTTCTCCAGTCTTGGCGGATACTAATGGTACTCTTTTTGGCGGGAAGAATTGTCTTAAGGCTTTTAAGATCTCCATGTCCATCTCCTCTTTAACACTGGACAGCTTCCTCCCAAGAAGACTTTCAGGGTTCTTAAGGATCTCCCTAATTTCGCTTACTTCCTCCTCTGATAAAAGATCAACCTTGTTGAGTACGGCTATGGTGTCAACCCCAAGAGTGTAATATGCTGCCAACGCGTATAAGAAGAACCCCACAAGGTTTCCTCGGAGGGCCGAGAGATCGCCCAAAAATAGACAGCATATATCCACAAACTTGCTTACTATGATTCTGCCAGTATTTCTAAAGAGAAATGGCTCTAGTTGCCCGGGGGTGTCTAACAATATATAATCCGCATCCATAAATCTCGGCAGATCTATTTCAGCCAGCCTACTCATTGCCTCAAGTATCGCGCCATTTGGCCCAAGACTCTTTTCCCGCATTATACTTTCCACCGTAAAGAGGGATCTTATGTCAAAATCAGGCCTATAGCCTGGATCAAGAACCCCCGGGTCAAGATTCATCATCCTGACCCTATAACCCTCATTAACCAGGTATTCTGAAAAATTCTTTACGAAGAGACTTTTGCCAGATCCGGCGGGGCCGAGAACAAATACATTCATTTTTCTGACTCATCCCTCTCAAATTTTTCTCTTTCATCAATTGCCAGATAAGATAGTAGTAAGAGAGGATTTTAACTATTTCTCGGCGATTAAACTCAGGGCATAATCTGCTTTTATGACTTTCCTGAAGCCTGCAAGTCTGAGTCGCCTTATTATGCCCTTTAAGTAGTTCTTCCCTTGCTTCTCGCCAGGTCTCCCCACATAATGGAGCATTCTACCACAACATTTAAGGACTCTGAAGAGCTGCCTATAGAGGTCAAGTGAGTAGAGCTCCGGGGCGACGCTTATCCTTGGGGGGTCGTGGATGATGAAGTTGAAGTATTCATCATTAAATTCCTTCACTACATTCACTATGTCGCCGATTATGAGCTGAATCTTCTTGCTCTTGAAGAGGGGTCTTGAATATGGGTTTTGCCTGGCGATAAATATGACGTTCTCATCCTTCTCAACAGTTACTACCTCCCTAACGTTTCTAGCCTTGGCCGCCAGAATGGCCGTATAGCCTAAACCAGTACAGCAATCAAGAATTGAACCATAAATTCTCCCTAAAGCCTTAATCTTTAGGATAGCATCAGTTTTTGGATCAACCTCATCAGCCCTATGCATACGCATGCCAGATATCTCAAGGTAAGGCCACGTATCGGTCCCAATAAGCCTATAAAATCTCCCCGTCTTTTCGCTATAAAATTTTAGTAGGACCCTGTGCCCCTTGCACTCGTTGATCACAGTCCACTCAAACCTTCATTTAATTAATGGATAAAAAATAATTGGGATTTTATAATTTGTATTGCTCGCCTGGCTTAAGTAGAATAACCTTTATGTGTGGCGCGGATGCTTTAACCTTCTTTCTGAATTCCTCTGGGTTGGTATCCCACCTATGCATTGGGATGACAACCCTCGGATTTATTGCGATCACTGCATCAGCCGCCTCAGGGTTATCCATTGTATATGTGCCGCCGCTTGGAAGTAGGGCAAGATCGATTTTTCTATCCTTAAGCTCCTTCATTTCTAGTATGAGGTCCGTGTCCCCCGCGTGATAAATTGTCTTGCCATAAATCGTTATTAGATATCCTACGCCGAAACCCTTTGGATGAAAGGGCTGGCCTGGAGCCCTAAAGCGCCTAACATTATATGCATGAACAGCCTCAATAGCGACGTTTTCTAAAGCTATTTTTTCACCGGGTTTAATGGCCCTAACTTTTCCATCTATCTTCGGGGCACACTCTTCTGGAGCGAGGACAACAGTGTCGTCTTTTCGTATCCTCTTAATCTTAGTTAGGTCGCAGTGATCATAATGCGAATGCGTAACAAGGATTATATCGGCCTTATCGGTATACTCGCCCTCGTATGGATCAATATACATGACCTTCCCATCAAAGTTTATCTGAAAACTTGCGTGCCCATGCCACTTCACAAGTACCTCGGCCACGGTGATCACCCCACCTAAATAAAGGAGACCTTCACTAATTAATCCTTTTGCCATAAGCCAGAATTTAATAGATTATCCTAGGGAAAAGGTATTTAAACCATTTGATCCATATAAAAATTGTTATAGAGCCCTGGTAGTATAGTCCGGCCTAGTATAGGCGGCTGTCACCCGCCTGACCCGGGTTCAAATCCCGGCCAGGGCGCCAGTCTCATAGGTCCAAATCCCTACGCCCCACTTTTATGCCCCTTAACTTTCCATTTTTTCCACTCCAAATTTTCAAATTTTTGCATAAAACCCCCAGTACTTAGATAAAACTTTTGAAGAATACCTTGGATTTATTCGCGCGCCTCATGGTTATTCGTGAATGCGCTATTAGATTATTTTAGTGATTTTTAATCATTATAATTGATACTAATATTAATATTAGGCTATAAATTAGAAGGATTAGCAGCGGTTTATCTGAGAGTAAAGATAGTTCGTTAAGCCATCTATTCATGACCTCGATGCCCCCATAAGCCGTCCTGTTTGAGCCCGCTACACGCCACTAGCCCAATCATATCTCGAACAAGGGAGGTTGTAACAGCCTTAAGCCCAAAAAGATAGAGCGATCCTAACACGCCCAGAACACCCAATATTGAAACCATAAAGCCAAGTAATTGACATAATCTAGACAATGCCAAACGCCATAAAAGCTGTTTGTCTATTTCAAGAATTAATAAAATTTTGTCTTGATAAACGATGTATAGCTTTTAGGGTTGGTGAGAGGTTTAAGTCTCACCCGAACCTAAAGAAAGTTTATTACATGCATCTTTTTGATCGCGGCGGCACTATTTATTGCCGCTTTAGCGCTGGTTACATGAACTACCTACATATATAATCCGCCATTAACGGCGATAACTTGACCAGTAATGTATCTGGCTAAATCCGACGCTAAAAATATTACTACGTAGGCAATTTCTTCGGGTTCTGCTATTCGATGGAGCGGTATCCTCTCAATAAATTTGCTCATGACCTTTTCAGGAATCTTTCGGGTCATCTCAGTTCTCACAAAGCCTGGAGCGATGGCATTCACTGTTATATCTCCATACCTGGCAAGCTCTAGAGCTAGTGCCTTCGTTAACCCTATTATGCCCGCTTTTGATGCTGCATAATTTGCCTGTCCAATATTACCCATCTGTCCCACAACTGAGGAAATATTTATTATCCTACCATACTTCTGCTCAATCATGTATTTGGCGACGCTTCTGCAACAGTTAAAAGTTCCCTTGAGGTTAACGTTCAGGACGATGTCTCAATCCTCCATAGTCATTTTTTGGAGCAGAGAGTCCTTGGCTATCCCGGCATTATTTACTAAAACATCAACTCTCCCGAAAACTCCAATCACTTTATTAAACATTTGTTCAACTTGATCCATATCTGAAACGTCGGCTCTAATAAACAGAGCTTTTTTATTCAATTTTTTAATTTCTTTAACGGTCTCAGATGCGTCAGCAATATCGTTTACAACAACGTTAGCGCCTTCCTTGGCGAATTCTAACGCTATGGCTTTTCCAATTCCCCTAGCAGCGCCTGTGACTACAACTACCTTGTTATTTAGCTTTAGATCCAAGGCTCCCACATTTTAAGGTGAGACTCTTTCTCAAATATAAGCTACTTTTAGCATTTTATCACAAATTCTATAAATTTGCTTTTAATCTTCTTTTTGTGTTTGGCATTTATGGTGAGGCATAGCTCTGATGGACACATATGTGATGTAAGAGCGTTCGCTATGTATGCGGCTTTTAATTGGCGCTAAATTATGAAAAGGTTATAACCAGACATTTTAGAGGAACTTGCCGGATCGCCCCTGGCTTGGAAGGGCATTTCTTCATTAGATATAAAGCTTCTCCATTTCTCCAGGGATCACGGCTCTATACTCTTTGATGATTATTGGTTTAACGCCATAAACCTTAGATATATTTTCTGCCGTCAATACTTCCTCGGGTTTTCCGGCTGCGAAGATTTTTCCCTGACTTAGCATTAAAATTTTGTCAGATATTCTATAAGCGAATGTTAGATCATGCGTGGCTACTATTGATACTAGACCCCTTATCCGCAGGTCTTTCATGATGTTCTGGGCTTCGAGTTGGTATTTTAGGTCCAGGTTATTTGTTGGTTCGTCTAACAGAAGCACCTCCGGTTCGCCTGCAAGTGCCCTTGCGATGATCACCCGTTGTAGCTCTCCACCGCTGAGCTCCTCGAGAACTCTTTCCGCGAGATCTACTGCCCCTACGGCCTTCAGTGCATCATATACTTTCTCTTCATCTATTTTGGAGGGCATAAAATTTATGTAGGGTCTCCTACCGCTCATCACAAAATCATACACTGTTAGCATCCCAGTCGTATGAAGCCTCTGCGGGACAAGACCTATCCCTTTTGCAATTTCACGCGGGGGAAAGCTGTCCAAACGCTTTTTATCTAAATATACTGTTCCATACCTTGGTTTTAAGATTCCATCAATCACTTTTAGGAGGGTGCTCTTGCCGGAGCCATTAGGCCCAACTATCGAGAGGATTTCACCCTTCTTCACAGACATGGAGATGCCGTCCAAAGCCCTAACGCTTCCATAATATACCTTCACATCCTTAACTTCAATCTCTACGACCATACCTCTCTCCGCTCCTAATCAGTAAATAGACTAATAGGGGACGCCAATCATGGAAGTCATTATTCCAACCGGGATTATCATCGGCGCAAATATCGTCTTACCAACAGTGTCAGAGAGCGTCAGTATCAGCGAGCCCATTAGCATGGAGGTAGGCGTGAGATATTTATGGCCCCCGCCAACTAGCAGCCTAGCCGCGTGGGGCGCAATAAGGCAGACGAAACCCATAACGCCGACAAAGGACGTTGCGAGCGCCGAAATAATGGTTGTCTCTAACCTGATCCGCTCAGGGCGAATGCCAGAGGAGCTAGCTAAGTCGTCCCCGCTTAAGATTAAGTCATAGTCGAAGCTTCGGTAGATGAAGTAGGGGATAATGATAATTGTTGAGACGAGGGCTATGAGATGAAGCTCCGTCCAAGCGATCCTTCCAAGGTCACCGAATGTCCAAAAGACAATTGTGGAGACAAGTATCTCGTTTAGGTAGAGGTACTGTAGCAGATCCAATGCAGCCTGATAGGCGAACGAGATAGCTATCGACGAGAGGACCAGGGCTCCTGCACTGAATCCAGCCCTATAAGCTAATACTAAGATTATGAGAACCTGAATCAATGAGAAAATAAATGCAAAGAGCGATATGATGAAGGGATTGTAAATGTATATTTGGAAGCGCTGAATTGTGCCTTCCTGTATGATTAGAAGGGCAAGCGCAACTCCTAGGGAGGCTGCATGGGAGAGCCCGAAAGTGAATGGAGAGGCCAGCGGGTTTCTCATGGATGCCTGTACAGCCGCTCCAGAGCCCCCTAAGATAGCCCCTATTATTATTGCAGCTAAAACTCTCCTGAGCCTTAGGTCCCAGACAATGATTGAGAGCTGACTATTATCCGGCATAAAAAGTACTCTTAGGATATCCAATAATGAAGCCCTATACCAGCCTAATGAAATGGATACTGGTATAAGAAGAAAGATAAGGGAGACTAGGGTTATCTTTTTTCTTTGAATTATATGTCTAATCATTGCTAAGGCACCTTAAACATCTCTGCCAAAGATACGAAGCCACCATAGGCATCCGCATACTCCTTGTAAATCGGCTTCCCTAGGAAGAAGGTGAATATTTCATCCGCCTTCTCAGCCGGATTAACATCGCCGAATCTCTCTGGATAAAGCACTCTACCTATCCAATAAGCATCGGCCAAGGCGACAGCGATATTCGTGTGATAGTAATTATATGGTAAAGTCCCGTAGACTCTTCCCTCCCTAAAGGCGCTTAGCTGCATATACTTGCCCGGATCCTTGTCGAAATCCTGCTTGACCGTTGCTAAATTACCCTCATCTATGAAGATTATCCCGGGCTGCTCGGCTATTATCGCCTCGTAGTCCCAGAAGAAGACGCCGGCCCCAATAGAGTATTTGTCAGCAATCGATGGAGTGTTTAGGAGAACTAGTGGTGGAAATGGTGTTTGTGTTGTCGTGAATGGCTGACCACCCTTATAGGAGATAGCTCCAACATAGACTTTAGGTCTCTGGGCAATATCTTTCGTCCGTCTATTTAAGTCATTACTGATTCCCTCAATAAACCTGATTAGCTGTTCAGCTCTCTCCTCGCAGTTTAAAGCTTTCCCAAGAACCCTCATGGCGTGTTTGAAACCCTCTATATCGAGTTGTCCAGCCTCCCCATAATCCATAACGATAACCGTAGCCTTCGTCTCACCTTGCAGTCTATTTGGGTCATAGAAGTCGCAGTACGTCCTCGACATTATTATCAAGTCCGGCTTCACGGCAATAATTAGCTCCGGCGCTGGAGGTTTGCCCGGTCCTCCCGGGCCAATTATCGGCAGGTCCTTGAAGCGCTTGCCATGGGCCATCGCGTAATCCCTTCCCCTAAACCCCCATTTTATCTCGCTCTCCTCAACGCCCACAAGCATATCAACAGCATTAAGATAACATACGAGCCTAAGCATTCCGGGACCTATCGCCACCACCCGATTAATCTTCTCTGGAAGAGTTACGTTTCGCCCGACTACATCTACCACATGCCTTATATTCTCTTCCTTTTTGGAGCCCGCGCTTTCCTCTTTAGAGGCATATAATTCGCTCTCTCCAGATGAGGTTGTAACAACCCCCTCCATAGTGGATGGGGGTCCTTGAAGTACATAGTTAAGCATAGCGAAGTATCCTACAAGGGAGACCGCAATTATGAGAGCCGCTATAATTGCTGCTTGAACTTTATGTAAACCATTCCTA
>Ga0105162_1000309_pt1 | contig 32639 bp, 30 predicted proteins | sample JNZ201metaG_FD_81532 | JGI IMG/M metagenome (GOLD analysis project Ga0105162, IMG submission 81532) | Hot spring microbial communities from Jinze hot spring, China to study Microbial Dark Matter (Phase II) - JNZ 20120812A | ecosystem: Environmental > Aquatic > Thermal springs > Hot (42-90C) >...
CTTAGAACCTACACTAATAATAGTATCATCAACCATAACAATCCTAACATCCCTCCTATCAAAATCAATAGAAGATTAAGATAAACCACGATAATATAGATACATAACCTAAAACAATAAAACTAAATATCCGAAGCCATCCTAGAAGAACGAAAATATATAAGCAATAAACAACTAGAGTAAATGGAGTTCCCTCCCTACAAACCTAACAACTTTAACCATATTAACACCATAAATAGGGGAGGGAACTCCCAAATAAATCTAAAGTTAACAAAGCCTCTCAACAACATTTAAGAGTTTTCAGATGAGTTCAGAGATAAGATTGGAGCATATATATGTATACAGGTATTACTCTTTAAAATTTCTATGAAAATGTTTGAAAGCCCTGTTAAAATCCTTAGGAGCTTAAAATGTTTACTAGCTGTTTCAGGTTAATTAGTAAAGATTTAATTGTGAAGTCATGCTTTTAGTTATTATAGAATGATTTTCAGAACATTTCCTATCAGTTAAGGTAAACATTTCGAATTTACTTATTGCTACTTTAAAATCTAATTTCATCTAAACACAGTATCATGGATAATTGATGAATAGTAGCATTCAATTATTCCTTATTATCTAGGATGCGGTTTACTGATCTGATTATTAAAATACTTTATATAATGTAATAGTTAAATGCTTCAAGATTTGAGAGCCATAATGCATTATTGATGAAGAAGTTAACATCGTAATGCTTCATCGAGATTTCAACGTCATTGTATTTTCCTCACGTATTTTCATTACAAGTAAATACCTCTAAGCAGTTACTAATAAGTATTAAAAAATTAAAATTATTGAATTAATCTACTATTGGGGAAGCATAAGGAAGAGTTTAATAAAGGGGATGCTGAAAATGATTGTACTTTAGATGGTTGGTTTAAATCTTTTAAGTAGGAGAGAATTTCCAATTACTGAGATATCGCTTAGCACCATGGCTATAGCTGAAACTGTTGGTGTAATTAAAACTTTAAATACAGGATATAAAATACCTGCAGCTATTGGAATTGCGGAAACATTATAAATAAATGCCCAAAACAGATTTTGCTTGATTTTACTTACAGTCCTCCTACTTAACTCTATTGCAGAAACAACATCTCTTAGATCATCTCTTACTAATACAATATCTCCAGCTGATTTCGCTATGTCGGTGCCGGAGCCAATTGCTATTCCAATATCACTTTGAATTAGGGCTGGTGCATCGTTAATTCCATCTCCAACCATTATAACGATTTTTCCATTTTCCTGTAGTCTCTTAATCTCCTCTACCTTGTCTTGGGGCGAAACTTCAGCTAAAACCCTTTCTATTCCAAGCTTCTTAGCTATGAAGTTTGCAACCCTTCTATTATCACCTGTCAATATAGTTACTTCCAATCCGATTTTCTTAAGTTTTTCTATTGCTTCTTTAGAAAATTCTTTCAAAGTATCTGCTACTCCTATTATACCGATAGCTTTTCTATTTAATGCAACGATTATGGTTGTAGCTCCGCTTTCCTGAAGAGATGATATTTCCTCTTCAAACTCTTTCACGTTAATCTCGTAATCATTCATAAGAGCTAGATTTCCAACTAAAATCTCTTTACCATCATGCTCTGCTATAACCCCCCTTCCAGGTATAACTTTGAATCTTTCAGGATTAGGAACTTTAAACTTTTTCTTTTCCGCTGTATTGACAATAGCTTGAGCTACAGGATGCTCAGAGTTTTTCTCTGCAATTGCAGCTAGCTCTAAAGCCTTTTCATTAATTATTTTAACAACTTCCGGTTTTCCCCTAGTTAAAGTACCGGTCTTATCAAGAACAATTGTATTAGCTCTATGTATTATTTCTAGTTTCCCTATATCTCTTATTAGAATGCCGAGTCTAGCTCCGATCCCCATTCCAACCATTAAAGCTGTAGGGGTTGCTAGACCTAGAGCACAGGGGCAAGCTATAACTAGGACGGAAACACTAGCTGTTATTGCAGAGGGAAGATCTAAATAAAAATACCAAGCTGAAAATGTGATTATGGAGATTAAGATAACTATAGGGATGAAATAACTAATAACTCTATCAGCAATTCTTTGAATAGGTGCTTTAGTAAGTAAAGTTTCCTCAACAAGCCTAATTATTTGAGCTAACATGGTCTCTCTTCCAACTTTCTCCGCTCTTATTTTCAATACACCAAACTTGTTTATAGTACCAGCAATAACCTTATCTCCAACTTTCTTATCAATAGGGATACTCTCCCCAGTAATCATGGATTCATCAATGCTCGAGTAGCCTTCAATTACCTCTCCATCAACGGGTATGCTTTCTCCAGGTTTAACGATTAGTATATCGTCAACTTTAACCTCTTCCAATACAACCTTTATTTCTTTCCCATCCCTAATTAAAGTAGCTGTTTTCGGCTTGAGTGAAATCAGCTTTCTTATTGCTTCATTTGCTTTCTTTCTTGTTAATTCTTCTAGGAAATAACCAAAATAAATAGTTGTTAAGACTGTGGTGGAAGCCTCGTAGAATACATGCTCCTTAAAAAGGAATGTAGCAAACACAGAGTAGAGATAAGCAATAGAAGTACTTAGTGTAACTAGTACATCCATGTTTGCAGTTTTGCTTCTTAAAGAAAACCAAGCACCCTTATAAAATTTGTAGCCAACCAGAACTTGAACAGGAGTTGCTAGGAGAAATAGTAGAGTATTGTATTCAGTAGAGTAATAGAATATTTCAATAATAAATACTGGTATTGTAAAAATCAACCCTATAAAGAAGATTATAAGCTGCCTCTTTACTTTGAATTTTTCTCTATCTTCCTTTAAAATCTCCTCCTTTTCAAGAATATATGCTTCATATCCTAGATTTTTGATTGTTTTTTTAATTTTTTCCTCATCAATCTCGCTAGGATCATATGTAACAATAGCTTTTTTCACTGTAAAACTTACGGAAGCCTTAGTTATACCTCTTAATCGAGATAGTTCCCCCTCTATAGTAGCTGCACAACTAGCACAATGCATCCCCTCTACTCCAAAAACAATTTTCTTCTCCTTCATTTTACTCAACTTTACTATTACTTGATATGTGCTGAAGCCTATTAATGAGGTTTAAAACCCTTATTTTTATCTCATCTCTAACTTTTCTAGCATCGCTTAAAGGCATTACTGTAGGGTCAGGTATGCTCCACTCCTCAATATGTTTAGCATATACTATAGGACAAGTGGAGCCACTACAAACTATAATGGCTATATCAACATCTTGAACATCCATTGTTAACATCTTAGGCTTCTTATCGCTAATATCAATACCTTCCTCAAGCATTAGCTTAATAGCATTAGGGTGAATTTCCCTTGTAGGCTTTAAACCAGCGCTTAACGCTCTCCAACCTTTAGGTGCAAATTTATTAAAATAGGCTTCAGCAATTTGACTCCTAAAACTATTCTCTACACATACGAAGAGAACAGTACCCATTTAACCACTACTATATGAATAATAGACTTAGTTATATTTATGTTTACTGTTTCTTTACTAGATTTGATAATGCTTCACATAGTGTATCTATGTCTTCCTTTACATTGTATATGTAGAAGCTAGCTCTAGCTGTACCTTTTAACCCTAGCCTTTTTATTAGTGGTAGTGCGCAGTGATGTCCTGATCTTATGCATATATTGTAGTTTTCATTTAGGTAGTTAGCTACATCATGATGATTTATATTCTTAACATTAAATGATAATACTCCACTTCTAGCTTCAATATTTCTCGGACCATATACTTCTATATGATCTATTGTTGATAGGTTTTTTAATGCATAGTTTACTATTTCCTTTTCATGTTTATGTATATTTTCCATACCTAGATTCATTAGGTAGTCTATAGCAGTAGTGAGAGCTACTCCGCCGGCTATGTTTGGTGTTCCAGCTTCGAACTTCCATGGTGGTCTAGCCCATTTAGACTCGTATAAATCTACATCACTAATCATATCTCCACCACCCATGAATGGATCCATTTCCTCTAAAACATCTTTTTTAGCATATAGTACTCCTATACCTGTTGGAGCAAGCATTTTATGTCCTGAGAATGCTAGGAAGTCGCAATCTATATCCTTAACGTTTACTGGTATGTGGGGTACTGATTGTGCTCCATCAACAAGAAAGATGGCATTTACTTCATGTGCTATTTTACCTATTTTCTTAACATCATTTATAGTCCCCAAAACATTTGATACATGAGTTACAGTTATAATTCTTGTTTTACTTGATATCTTCTCTTCAAATTCATGAATTTTAAGTCTACCATTATCATTTACATCTACATATTTCAGTTTTACATTTTTCCTTTTAGCTATTATCTGCCATGGAACTATGTTGCTATGATGCTCCATAATTGTTAATATTATTTCATCGTTTTGATTTAGATTGTTTAAAGCCCATGAATAGGCAACGAGATTTATAGCTTCAGTAGTATTCCTTACAAATACTATTTCCTCCATATCGTTGGCGTTGATGAATTTCGCTACCTTGACATGTGCTTCCTCATACATTTCAGAGGCTTCCTGTGAAAGATCATATAATCCTCTATGTATGTTTGCATAGTTCTCCATATAGAATCTGGATAATGCCTCAATAACCTGTATAGGCTTCTGGGAGGAAGCTGCACTATCAAGATAAATTACTGGTTTACCTCTAATTCTCCTCTTAAAAATAGGGAAATCCTCTCTAACCATATAAGGATCAAACATTTCCACACCTTAAGCTATAGATAATAGTCTTAATATAAATCTTAGTTCAATTCATGATGAATGATCATATTGATTTAGGTATTCACTAAATTGCTCTACATATTTGTATCCTGTATCTGGAAATATGAGGATGTATGTTCCCTCATTATAGCTTAGCTTCTTAAATGCGCCTACTACAGCTCCAGCACTTAACCCTATTAGTAATCCTTCTTTTCTAGCTATTTCTATAGCTGACTCTATTGCTTCGCTTCTTTTAATATCGATAACCTCGTCGAAGTCAACCCAGTAATACCACTTCATCCCTGTTTCTATCCTACGTATTCCAGGAATTACTTCGTTTGGTGCTGGTTGAACACCTATAATTTTAATATTGTTATATTTATTCTTGAAATATATTGATATAGCGCTCATGTGGCCTGATGTTCCTAAACCACCGATTATACATGTAGGCTTTACACCTATAATTTTTAGCTGTTCATCGATTTCTTTCGCTGTATATTTTAAGTGGACCTTAAGGTTTGCATCGTTCTCAAACTGGTTTAGATGGGTTGCATCTGACTTTCTAGATTCCTCATCTACTGTTTCAATACTCTCAACAGTTAAGCCTACAGGCATTCTTACAACTTCAGCTCCTAAGACTTTAAGGTATATATCACTAGCCTTCTGTACTGTTTGTGGTATGAATAGTTTAGTTTTAACTCCAAGTGTGTTAGCTATTGATGTTAATGCTATACCTGTATTTGTTGATGTTGCCTCGTAAAGTATTTGTTTAAGTCTACCTTTACTTAATGAATCCATAATCATTGACCATCCTATCCTATCCTTAACACTATTACTGAATGGATTATATCCTTCAAGCTTAGCCCATACATTCCTACCACTACTTGATAGTGAGTTTAGCTTAACTAGTGGTGTAGGCCACCCCTTATATAGAAGCTCCAATGTACTTCCATAAACATTATATACTCTAGCCTTATCTTCCTCTCTACCTCCCCATACACCAAGCTCATTTAAACTTATATTTATGCTTGGAACCCTTCCTTTTACAATAACTTTAAAACTGTTAAATGGGAGTTTTGGTCCTTTAAGTCCAGCACTTAAAATATCATTAATTGTTATAGGTTTTAAGCCATGCTGTAACGATCTTACAGAAACATTCCTAATATCCACCTTGACTACAGGTAATTTACGAGCAGTAAGTAATTGAAGCGCCTCGTAAACTTCATGTCCATCAAGAATAACGAAATGTTCAGCATCTACAGTAATTGGTTTAGAAACAATATTTCTCATTAGGATTTCTACGTATTCAGGTAGGATACTTCTTAAATCCATATCTACGGATGCTTTCAACTCCTCAATATTTAAAAACTCCACAATATTGCTTTCAATAGCTTGAATACACATAATAACTCTGTTATAAAGCATATTAATAAATTTAACTATAGATGCATTACGCTGCCAACCTTAAATGTTATTGCACTACCTTACTATGGAAATACATTAAATGAAGCCAATATCTACTAGCCTAATGAAGAATATAATAGTAGAGACATAGAGAGTAAAGATGAATTTATAAAATGAATCATAGTAATAAGCTAATAACTATATTAAACGATGATGCTAGGTATTATAGAGCTTCATGTAGGAAGTAACATGTACGTCCATATTTAATTAAGTTTAGAAATATAAAATATTAAGTTGTATACTTGTTAATGAATATTATTTATTAAGGATAAGTAAACCTCCATTTACAGAATGTAGAAGTATTATTTGAAGACCATATATGGATTTAAATCATATTTGTAGTTAGGCTTTATTTGAAATAGTAACGAATATTTTAGGGAAAAACTTAATCATAAACAATCTATATTACAGTAGTGTGATTAGGGGAATATATACTCCGAAAGCAAGATTGCTTACAGTATTGCTTGGAGGTAGTGTTGATAGAATTCCTGTTACATCCATTGCCGGATGTTCAGGAACTGTAAATGTTGAGATGCAAGACTATGCTGGTATCTATTGGCCTGAAGCACATAAAGATCCTGAGAAAATGGCTAAACTAGCAATTGTAAGCTACATGATGAGCGGATTAGAATGTGTACGTGTACCGTTTGATATGGTTGTTGAAGCTGAAGCCTTCGGATGTAAGATTAAATGGTTTGAAGCTAGAGACTCTGTTCCAATGGTGGCAAGTCATCCCTACAACATTTCCTCTAAGCTTAACATTCCAAATGATATTTTAAGTAGGGGAAGAATTCCTACAATATTGAATGCAATAAGGTTTTTAAGGAGGAAAGTTGGTAGCTTCTTACCAATTTCATCGTCAGCTTTAGGCCCATTCACCCTAGCTGGGGAGCTTACAGGTATAGAGAGACTGCTAATTCAATGTGTGAAGAATTTGAGACAGGTTATAGAATTTATAAATGGAATTGAAGAGTTTATAATTGATTACTGTAGATCTCAATATAGAGCAGGTTCAGATATTATTGTGATAGTTGAACCATCAGCATCATCAGATTTAATCAGTCCAAAAATGTTTAGGGATATTGTTAAGCCATCATTGATAAGAATAGCTAGCGAACTGAAAGGATTTAAGATATTGCATATTTGTGGAAATACATCACTTATTATTAAGGATATGGCTGAATGTGGTTACCATGGAGTTAGCATTAGTAACTCCGTAAATATTAGAATGACAAAAATACTTATGGGGAAAACTAAACTCCTAGGAGGCATCTCAACAAAAACTCTACTTTTAGGGTCTCCGGAAAATATAAGAGAAGCTGTAAGAGAAGCAATAAATGCCGGTATCGATATTGTTGAGCCTGAATGCGGAATCCCACCAAATACACCATTAATAAATATAAAATCTCTTGTAGAGGAGACTGTTAGCTATAGTAATATAAGAGGACCACCGTTAATTCTATAAGGTATTAAATTAGAAGTTACGTAGTTAATATAGGTAATTTATTTTGCTTATGGCTTAATTTGAAATTTACAAATTTAAAATTTTATAAAATAGAAATTTTAGTAGGCTTTCTATAATTAGTATTTAATGGATAAAATATGGGAATTAAGTATTAAGCTGCATAGTTTTTATTTCTATTGATATAAGATAAGCCAATTACCAGTAAAAATAAAGAGAGGTGTTTAAAGGTTAAGGGAATAGTCCTAACCTAAACACATTCTATTTGATTACTGGTATTCACAACTAAAACCTTAGCTTTTTAGTAAGCCCTACCTGTTTTCCTAATAAGGTCAAAACAAGAATCTTAGTGGACTTAGTAATAGGTCTGTAAGCTACATAAAGATACCACTAGATGAATTAACAGTTTACCTTAAGGGCTATGATGTGATGGAGATATTCAGAACCACATTAAAGGAATGATACAGTAAATACTATATCATCGCAGTCCTGACATAGTCCTAAGGAGAAGCTTGAAGACATGGACCAATCCATAGGGGTAAAAAGGGGTACAAAATACGTCATGGTTAAATACTGTAAAGTTAAAAGGCTAAATCATATACATCTACATACATAGAGTATCATCATCTAATATTATGTCAAGAGTATTAATTAGATCTGAACGCAGTAAAATGAGGTAGTAGTTAATAGTACTCTTAATCGTTAGCTCTGCTTTAAATTATTCGTTTGAAATAGTAGATATGAAATCTATCATCAATATTTCAGATACATATAATAGTTAATAATATATTTTTAAGGATTTATAGTGAGTTCAAGTAGCTATGAAATGTAGTTATGCTTTATAATTTGAAGTATTCCTCTAGTAGTTTACGTATTCCTCTCCTTATTGTTTCTGAGAGTGTTGACGGACTTACACCCATTTTCTTTGAGAGTTGAGATATCCTGATTTTTCTCGGGTAATCGAAGAAGCCCATTTTTAATGCTAGCCATAAGGCTTTCTCCTGATTTTTTGTTAAGGTCTTCCCTTTCATATTGAATTTTACTATTTTTGAAATCTTAGGCTTCATACCTATACTCTCTATAGCTGTTATTATTTTTCTATAATAATTAAAGCTTGGAGCTATAAAGCTATATATGAATGTTTGGTTTTGAATATGTTTAGCTGATACAAGAAGTGAGCCATGTGCTAGTATTGTATTACACACATCACACCCTATACTCTCAATTAAAACTACGGTTTTTCCCTTCCTCCATCTATATGTTTTAATAAGTATTTCCCTAGGTATCTTTACTATATCCTCCGTTAATATCTCTACAAGATGTATAACCTGTCCTCCAGTAACTCCTCTAATATCAATGCACTTAAAGCTATCTATACCGACCTCCCTCATAACCTCCATTACCTTACACTTCTTATTCTCCAGTTCAATTGATACTTGATACGGTTCAACCCACAATTATAACCACCTAAAATATTCTTTTTAAGGTAAATTAGTAGAGCTAACATATTAAGCTATGGGTAAAGCTATGAATATCTCATATGACCTGTAAAATATTACTTATTCACTTAACAGCTTCATTTCTATAGGGAACATTAGCCTCCAAATATGCTGTTTTACTTAGATATGATGAAAGAATTAGAATGGAATGTTGTATTGATCGGATTTCTATTACTGAAGTATCCTAGTAGAATTATTGGTAAGCTTAAATCAATATCTAGAGAGTAAAGATAGAGTATTGGTGTATATGTAGTTGAGGTTCCGTATTATCATGCAGTACATATGATGGTTATGAGGTATTAAAGAAGCTAAGAGAATAGTATTGATACTAAACTTTTAGAGCAGTTTTGAAAGAAGTAAGCCATACAGACATAACTTCATAGATTTATCTATGAAGTTATACTATGCTGTATCTAACAGCTCCTTCAGGATCATTTATATGTCTCCATAATCCTCTTTTAGCCATTAGGATTATAGTACCCAACTCCCTATTAATGCATCGGACAATGTAGATTCATCAAGACCAGGCTTTACCAGAATATAGGAGGAGGTTTCCGATAGCCTATTCCCATACTCGTCAAGTAACTCTACAAATATCTTTACTGGGGATAAATATCCTAGAGTTTCAGAACCTAACTCTCTAACCACTACACTTATATCCCTAGCTGTAGGCCATAGGTTAAGATCTTTAACTATATTTAATGGTATAGCTAAAATCGGAGCTTCGGTTTCCACACAGCATTTGCTAGAGCTATTGTTTCAATAGATTTTACCTGATACTGTATGTATTCTAATTCTTACCCTTACAGCCATATTCCTCAACAATCTTAGAGATGCTGGCTTCAATCCTAAACCTTCTAAATCTTATTTTCATATCTCTTCTAGGTTTAAGATCCCTCCAAGTAATGCTTCATATTCATCCCTGGATAAAAACAAAGTAACAGCCTCCCCCATACATATTTAAAATAATACTAACATATTTTTAACTAAAAACATTGAATGTCTTCGAATTTTAGCTTTGTTTAATATTTTCCCCTATTATGATTAAGTTATTCTATTTGTTGCTTATATATTTCGTTCATCTAAATGCTTCGGATATTTTAAGCTTTATCGTAGTGTTATTGTATTCATATCGTCATTGTTTATCTTAAGCTATTCGAGTTTGATAGGAGAGTTAGAATTTTACGGTTGATGATGCTATTATGAGTGTAAGCTCCAAAATAGATTATTATGTTGCTTGAGCTATGTACGTAATAATGAACATGTATCCATACTCATAAAATCAATAGTATAGTTAACAAACATGAATTACAAAAGGATAAAGCTAAGAATTCATATAGCAATACAAAAGCAATAAATATGTTTAAGTTCGCGAAGCTATTCATTTAGATGGAAAATTATATAAGGAGTAGGGTAGAGGTACTAGAGCTATTAGGTGTCTTAATGAATTACCCTATTAGAAGTAACTATAAAGATTACTGGGTTATTAGTATTACTCCTGATTTTGCATTGGATATTGGGTATACATATGCTGGAGGATTAGGAGTTCTTGAGGGAGATAAATTTTACGCTGCAGCAAAGCTTGGATTAAAATATATTGTACTAACTCTACTTTATAATGGAGGATATGTAGCCTACGATTTTGATAATGGTAATCCAATACCAAAACCTCAGCCCCAACCTGAAGAGTTTACTAAGCTTCTTAGCTTAGATGATGGATTTAAGATTAGATTGAAAGGAGTTGAAGTTGAAGTTGAAGCCCTAAAATACCAGTTAAATACAGCTAAAGCCATATTTTTTAAGGTTTCCTCTCCTGACTGGGCTATTAAAATCATTGAGAGACTCTATATTGAAAATAGTTTGGAAGAGAAGTTTTTAAAATATACTCTTCTAGCTAAGGCTTCAGCAGAATATCTTAGAAGGAATATGAACCTTGAGGCTTTAATGTATATAGATCTTCAGGAAGCTTATGCTGCTCTACTTCCTCTACTTCTTAAGATTCCAGGTAGGTATAGAATGGTTATACATACAGCAGGTCCTTGGGGTCATCCACTTATTCCTAGAGGATTCTTCGAGTCTGAGTATGGATACCGCTTCCTAGAACCCGAGGTTCCATTAACGGAGATAGGACTAGCAGTATCGAGACAGGTATTTGCTGTATCTGCTAAGCATTTAGATATGTTGTTGAAGATTTTCCCACATTACGGGGAGAAAATGTCCTATGTTACGAATGGTGTTAATATTGATAGATGGATGAATATTGAAATGAGGGAGAAATATGAGAATCATGAACTTACTCTTGACGAATTTGTAAAGCTTAAGCAGAAAGCTAAGGAGGATCTAGGTAGATTTATAAGAGGATTTAAAGATGTGGATTTAGATGGTAAGCTTGTAGTTTCATGGTGTCGTAGACTAGTACCCTACAAGCGTCCATTCTTCATATCTAGGCTTATTGAGGAGCTTAAAAATAGGGAAATCATATTTATAATTGGTGGTAAAGCACATCCTCAAGATCCTGCTGGACTTGAATACATGAAAACCTTCAGGAAAATGCATAGAGAAAATGAAAATGTAATCTATATGTCTGAGTATGATGTTAATGCAGCTAAAAACATAATGGCTGGATCTGATTTACTTTTATTCACTCCGCTTTCAGGATGGGAGGCTTGCGGAACAAGCTATATGAAGGCAGCTATTAATGGAACTCCAACAATATCCTCAAGAGATGGGGGTGTAATAGAGCTTATAGTTGATGGAGTTAATGGATGGCTTTTCGGACAGGACTTAAGAGAATTTATAGATTTTAATAATTTCAGAGTAAATGAGATAAACAATATGGAGTATAGTGAATTTAGAGATAAAGTATGTAAGGTGTATGAAATGTACTTTAATGACCCCCAAGGATTTTATAGAGTCTCACTAAATGCTTTAAGATCGTTTATTCCTAGAGTTAGTATGGAGAGAGTATTAAGGGAATATTATCCAGGACTTATTAGGGTTATAGCTTAAATGCTTAGAATAGCATTCATAACATTTGAGTATCCCCCGCTTATCTACGGAGGTTTAGGGGTATACTCCTACGAGGTTACATGTAGACTAGCTGAAATGGGATGTGAAGTACATGTATTCACAGTTAACAATGGTAGATATCCTGTTCTCGAATACTCTGGAAATATAACTATTCACAGAATAATTCCTGTAAATATTGGGCAATCCTTAAAAATACTGGTAAATGATGAGCTTAAAGCATGGGGGCCAGGATTCAAATACTTTAATGATGTATTAACATACAATATATCCTCAACATATACTATTAATAAATTAGTTAAGGAAGGGTTATTGTTTGATATTGTTTCAGTTCATGACTGGATCTCATCAATAACTGGAATATCTATGAAAAACATGTATCCATCCATACCTTTAGTATTCCATATCCACTCGTCAGAGAAAGGTAGAAATCTAGGTGGGGGATCACCTACAGTATCCCTACTAGAGTTGGAGTGTGCTAAAATATCTAATGCTATAGTTACAGTATCTAATGCTATGAGAAATTATGATCTTATACCTCAAGGATTTCCAGCGGAGAAGATTCATGTAGTATGGAATGGTGTAGATCCTGAAAAATACAATCCAAGAAGAGTATCGAGGAAAACTATTGAGGAAATTAAATCTAAACATTACGGTGATCCATTAATACTATTTATCGGTAGGCTTGTAAGGGTTAAGGGTGTAGATAACCTTGTTAAATCAATGAAGTATATCGTAGAGAAGTATCCTAAAGCAAGACTTCTAATCATAGGGGTTGGGGAGCTTCTAGAGCAAATACTAAGCGAAGGAAGAAGTATAAAGGAAAACATAACAGTTATAAATAGATTTCTAAGTGAGGAAGAGAGAATAGCATACTATGCAGCTTGCGATCTAGCTGTTTTCCCAAGTCTCTATGAGCCATTTGGAATTGTAGCTGTTGAAGCAATGGCTATGGAGAAGCCTATAGTTGTAGGTGCATATGGATGCAGTGGATTTAGGGAGATTGTTGTTCCCTCAGGTAGTGAGCAATGTGGTGTTCATGTAAATCCATATGATCCTAAAGATATTGCTTGGGGAATAGAGGCAATACTTGAAAGTAATGATTGTGGGAAATGGATGGGGTTAAACGGTAGGAGGAGGGTTCTAGAAAACTTTACATGGAGTAAAACAGTAAAGGAAACACTTAACCTCTACAAGTCGCTATTAGATTTAAAATAGTCTAGGTATGGATCACACCAGTGACTCCAATACTGAGCAGGATTCTTTACAGGTACTGGATTCATTGAATATATAGATGGAGATGGATTAACTCCTAACGGAAGACTGAAAAGCTCACTTACATAGCCTACTGCGCCCTCACAAACCATATGATCAAGATTGTTTAAAAGAATACCCTTAACATCCATTGATAGCTTCTTCATGAACTCAATAAGGTATGGTGTATCTCTAGGCCATATTACAGATCCATGATACTCCATATCTCCAAGATAAGGCTTCAACTCATTAATCCTAGTAAGAACACCGAAAACCTCCTCCCCACTACCAATAAATATAAGTTTACGTTTAACAATAAGCTTCTCAACATCCCTCCACATTCCCCTAATATCTTCATATACAATATCTTTAAGAGTCGAAGCTGCAACAATACCTGCTGAGCTTAAAGTATTATCAGTAAGCCCTAATGGAATATTAACTGTTAGTGGCGGTAAGCTCCCATTAATAAACCATTTTCTAAATCCATCCCTAAGCTCATAGTAGAAGTCTTTAAGCCATAGAGGAACAGTAACTCCTAAACTATTTAGGAGTGATAATAATCTATAGGTAGCTTCAAGATAAAGAGCATTAACTTCAACAAGTGCAAATTCACATTCAACTCCAACTCTACCAATCCAGCTTGTAGGTAGCCTCATAGGCCACTTTACACCATCAATACTTACCATACTATCAATCCATGATGAATTAGGTTTAGAAACGATAACACCATCCATAATTTTAGAGGCTGAAAACTTGTTTCCTCTAAGTTTCTTAATAGCTCTAAACATAATCTTTAAAACCTTCTCTAAAAGATTAGAGCTGCCTGTAAGTCTTGAAAGCTCAGTAGCAACATTAATAAGCTGTGGGAAAGCATCACTTGAAAAACTTTTAGATGATGGTAGTATTGGTGTCCCATTATTAATCCATGAAATCCTTAATAACTCCATTATAAGTTCCGTAATCCATGATTTCCATCCAAGAACATAAATATATGTCTTCAAGTTCCATCTTAACCCCTCAACAAGATCACGTATCCAAACTCTTCTAAACCACCATGCACCAGCTTCAGGAGCAATTAAAGAGTTAAATGGAACCCCAAAACTTGCTAGTCTCCTAACTCTTAACTCAATAAGATCTCTAATAATAGGATCAGCGTTAATATTAAGATTTAAAGTTAAATTAGGCTTCAAACATCTTTTAACACTAATTGGAATAGCTATATTTAAAGATCCACTTAAAGATTTAAGGAGTACTGGAATATAAATTGAACGCACATACTTGATAAATCTTAAATCTCCATTGCTTAAAGTTCTAAAACCATCTCCAAGCTTATATATCCAGTTTATCCATTCACCCCAATTCTCAATATCATCAATACCTTTAACAATTACCTTTAATAAACTGTTAAGAACGTTAACCTCCATATAGCCTCTATACCTACAAATAGTATACTTATAGCTGACCATGGATTCAGCATTTCTAATATCTAATGGAAGAGCGAAAAACGATGGTTTTGAAGCCTTTACATTAAGCTCTACATATCCATCAACATCTCTAAGCGATAATAATACCTTATAACATCCATTTCCAGTTTTATACTCGTAAATAATCCTATCTATACAAGATATAGCTGAAATAGGGTTAAGAATATCTTCATCAATAGGCTTATAGTAAACACCATCAATAATCTTAATTAGCTTTCCATCAACAGGACCTATAATAAGCCCCTGCCAGTGATAATCTCTATTACCACCATAAAGTAATCCTACACTACTACTTATCGATGTATTAAAGACGGAAGCAGAATATTCTGCAAATACCGATTTAAGAATGAGTTGATAATTCCTTGCAAAACCCCAATCAGGATTTTCATAGCATTCAACTCTACAACATACATCATCATCCATACGTAAAATCCTAATTCTATCCAGCATAATATTCAAAGCTTTAACTCCTATTTAGACTTATATTAATAGCTAATAGAATTGGCTTACTTGGAAATACATGACTAGCTACAGATTATGAGGATTACTAGGAAACTATTCTAGACCAAATTATTGCTAGATGTTTAAGTCTAAATATTTTAAATAAACGTAAACTTCAATATATACCATAAAATCTAAATATAACGATTTAACATATTATAATTTACTAAGTCAACTTATAATATGCTTCAAACCATAATTTAAAGTTAAAATTAAGCTAAGCCTATATATTTGCATTACTATATTTAGTTGTGTCTATTGGTAGGCAGCTTCTTGAGGAGTTGAGAAAAGATGAAGAATTACGTAAAGCACTTTCGGATGAGCTTATACTTGAAGTTTTTAAACGTAGAGATCTACGTAAAGCAGTATTAATAGCAATATCAAGAGAAATAGTAACAAAAGATGACATAGAAGCATTAAGGAAAGCCGCAAAGGAAGGTATGGAGACGTTAAGAAAGGAGCTTATAACGTATATAGATGCTAGAGTTAATGATTTAAGGAATAGTTTAAATACTAGGATTAGTGATCTTTACGGTGTTGTTAGAGCTAGTCTTGTAGCTATTGTTGCTACGCTTGTATCAACAGTTTTAACACCATTAATATTGAAACTGATAGGGATATTGTAAATAGCGGATGCTTATTTCTAGTGTTAATTTGTTGATTTACTGTGGTCTATTGGTTTTAGCCTATTATGGAAGCATGTTTCCTCTCCCAGATGACATGCTGGTCCTTTCTGTTTTACAATGTATAGTATAGCATCATAGTCACAGTCAACAAGTATATCTATGACTTCCTGAATGTTTCCTGATGTCTCTCCCTTCATCATGACTCTACCATGTGAACGCCTGAAATAGTAAGCGTAGCCTGTTTCAACTGTTTTCTCTATTGCTTCCCTATTCACATATGCTAGTGTTAATACTTTCTTTGAATTGTATTCCTGTACTATAACAGGTATTAGTCCATTATGTTTATTGAAGTTTAAGTCATTTATGTTTATTGCTTTTAAGCTCTTCAAAGCCTAATAGGCACCCCCCTTTCATGTAGGAAGCGTTTAACTACTGGTATAGGGTATTTACTATAATGAAATACTGATGCTGCTAATGCAGCGTCTGCTTTACCTTTATTGAAGACATCTAGGAAGTGTTCAAGTTTACCAGCTCCCCCACTTGCAATAACAGGTATTTCAACATGTTCAGCAATGCTTCTAGTAAGCTCAATATCATACCCATTCTCTGTACCATCCCTATCCATAGATGTTAAAAGTATTTCCCCAGCACCAAGCTCAGCTCCCTTAACAGCCCACTCAATAGCATCCATACCTGTTGGTTTACGTCCACCGTAAATGTAAACCTCAAACCAGCATGAGCCATCAATAGTCTCCACAATATTTTTACCTTCCTCCACATCATATCTTCTCCTAGCATCTATAGCTAAAACAACACATTGAGACCCGAATGTTTCAGCAAGCTTCCTAATTAGTTTAGGATTTTCAACAGCAGCTGTATTGATGGATACTTTATCAGCGCCACTACATAGAACTATGTATGCATCTTCAATACTTCTTATTCCACCACCAACAGTAAACGGAATATTTATTTCAGCAGCTACAGATTTAACAACGTCCCTCAATATACTTCTCCTTTCAGGTGATGCCGTTATATCTAGGAAGACAAGTTCATCAGCTCCATCATCACTATATCGTCTCGCAAGCTCAACAGGATCACCTGCACTTCTTAAATTAATGAAGTTTACACCTTTAACAACTCTTCCATGATCTACATCTAGACATGGAATTATCCTTTTAGCTAAAGCCATTTCATCACCACATATATGCTATCTAGCTGCTTTTAAAGCTTCTCTAAGACTTAATAAGCCTTCATATAGTGCTCTACCGATAATAACTCCATAAATATTGAGGTTCTTTAAAGCTATAATATCATCTAGATTTCTTACACCACCTGATACTATTATATTAGCATTTAAATTTAGGATTTCACTTAAATTCTTAATATCAGGTCCATTCATCATTCCATCATGTTGAATAGAAGTTATAAGAAAAAACCTAACACCTATTGTTAAGAATTTCTGAATAGCTTCCTTAAGTGTTTTATGTGTTGATGTCCTCCATCCATTAATCATAACCTCTCCATCTAAATGATCTAAAGCTACAGCTATCCTTCTCCATCCGAAATCGTTTAGAAGCTGACTAACAGTATTAGGACTTCTAAATGCAAGTGAACCTAAGACTATTCTCTCAATACCCATATCTAATAGATGAATAGCCTTATCTATACTTCTCACTCCACCACCAACCTGTATCGGAATTTTAATGGATTTAACTATTTCCTCTATTATCCCTATATTCTCCCCTCTTCCTAATGCAGCATCAATATCAACCACATGTATTAATGATGCGCCTTCAAGCCTCCATCTTTTAGCAAGAGATAATGGATCACCTAAATACTCGTAGGATTTTATATTTCCAGGATCTCCCTTAATAAGTCTAACAACTCTACCATTCATTATGTCAATAGCAGGTATTACATACAATTCCATCCCCTAACGTTTAATTATTCTAGCAAAGTTTCTAATAATCTTCTCACCAGACTTACCTGATTTCTCCGGGTGAAACTGTACACCGAAAACATTGTTCTTCACTATAACTGATGTGAATCTAACACCATACTCTGTTTCAGCAGCAGTAATCTCCGGATTGCTTGGTACAGCATAGTAGCTATGAGCAAAATAGAAATAATCTCCCTCATCAACTCCATCCAGAAACTCTGTATATTTAACTATTTTAAGATTGTTCCAGCCAATATGTGGAGTCTTAACATTTCTAGGTAGCCTAGCAACTCTACCATTTAGTAACCCTAATCCCTTCATATTGGGGCATTCATCACTCTCCTGGAAGAATAGCTGCATACCAAGACATATTCCTAAAATAGGAATATTACTCCTAACTAAATCTATAATATTACCTTTAAACCCTCCTAAATTTTCAGCTCCGATCTTAAAGTTTCCTACACCTGGAATAACAATAGCATCAGCTTTTCCAAAACTATTAAGACTTGAGCATACCTCTACGTTTAAGTAGGCTCTCCTCAATGCATACTCTACGCTAAAAATGTTTCCAACACCGTAATTAATCAGTATTACATTCATTGTAAACCACATAACATAATTATAGTCCTTAAAGCTTAGCAGCTAAACTTAAAAGATAAAATTTAAACTTTTCCTGAAACCTATTACATTCAACTAATCCTAGAAGTCTAATTAGATATTCTTACTCAGCCAATAACTTGTTAGATATTATAACTATGCTTATAATACTTCTAACTTGGCTATTAACTACATAAATTTTCTTTCCTTTTATAGGTTTTCATATGTTGTTAGATTAGTCTTCAATGAATAGTTCATATTATACGGGTTTATGGATTAATGTATGGCTAGCTTCCACATTTTCTTTTAAGTATTGAATAAGAGATTCTAATCTTGATCCTATGGTTATAGATATCATTGGCCTCAATATAGCTCCAAGAGGACCTAATACTTCAAATGTTAGCTTTACATTAACCTCTATTTCACTATTAGTTTTAAATATGAATTCGCCATGTATATATAGGTTTCCACCTTTAGCCTCCCATATTATCCTCTTGTTTTCCTCTAAAGTAATGTATTTAGCTCTAACTTCTCTTGTTCTAGTTATTCTTGCCTGTTGAGTTTTCAATATCCAGATTGCTTCTCCATCTACTAGATTTATCTCTTCAACTACTCCTAGACATCTACCTATATTTCTAAGATCTCTTAGAAAACCATATATCTCCTCCACTTTAGCTTTAACTGTTATTTTTGACTCTGCTGTCGGCATTACTCTTCCTTCTCAAGTACTTTATTAATTATCTCAGCTTGTATATGATCCTTAACTGTAACCTTTACCTTCTCTACACCAGTAACCTCCTTAGCCTTTCTCCTTATTTGTCTTCCAATAAATAAAGCGAAGGGCATCGGACAGAATGGAACTGTTAAATGATATGTTATACTAGCAACTCCATCCTTAAACCTAACTTCATCTATAAGATCTCTATCAATAATTGATTGTCCAAACTCAGGATCTTTAACATCCCTAAGCTTCTCATATATCTCCCTCTCCTTAGAGCTTAACTTATTGATCTCCATATTTAAACCTCAATTAACTCCTCATCATATTTTACTAGTAGTTCAGCCCCCTTATCCGTAACTAGATATACGTCTTCAACTCTTACTCCGCCAATACCTGGTATTGATAGTATGCTATGGCCTATTGAAATAGTCATGTTTTCCCTTAGTTCTATAATACTATCTTCAGGAAATATTGTTGGGAAGGGTGTTTCCTCAAAGGCTAATCCTACACCATGAGAAATACCACGTACATAGTATTCACCATAACCTGCTTCACTAACTACTCTATTAGCTGAGTTATCAAGCTCACTTACCATTACTCCAGGCTTAACAACATTTATAGCTTCCCTACGTGCTCTAATATACAGCTCAATTAATTTCCTTTGATTCTCTGTTTGCGGCCCTAGTACAAATGTTCTAGCCATATCTGAGCTATAACCCATATAGACTGGGCCGACATCAATAAGTATTAGCTCCCCTCTCTCAATCCTTTTTCTTGAAGCCCATCCATGGAGGCAATTACTTCTATATCCTGAATTCACAAATGTTGGAAATCCAAATCTTTCAGCTCCTCTCCTCCTCATTTCATACTCGATCTCAGCAGCAACCTCAACCTCACTTATCCCCTCCCTTAATACTCTTCTGGCAGCATCTATTCCTGCGGTAGCTATTTCCTGAGCTTTTCTCATCAGCTCTATTTCCTCACTTGTTTTAGCCATTCTTAAACTCATAAACAACTCCCTAGCATCAACGACTTTAACAGTTGGATTAGCCATTTTAAACCTTTCCAGTAGAAATGCTGGAAGAGCAAACTCATAATCGAAACCGACAGTTTTAACATTATTCTGCTTTATATACTCTATTACATGCTTCATCATTTCATGAAGACTACCATACGTATGTATATTCTTAACCCATGTATTTCTAGAAGCATCTTCAAACTCGCCTCTAAAAACTAGAATCATCGGCTCCCCATCAATAGGAATATATAGTCTAGGCTGCCTCCTAAACTCACCTGTAAAGTACTGATAATTCTCATTATCGAGAACTGTCAGTAAATCTATACCCCAATCCCTCATTAATGCTTGAATACGTTTAACCCTATCCCTATATATGGATTCACTAAATATAATATCCTACACCTCAAGCTCAATTCTCTCTAGGAGCTTAATGTATTCCTCATGTTTCCCAACTCCTATCCTTTCCTCTTCAACCCTCTCAAAATCCTCTATGAGTTCTCTATGCTCCTCAGCGTCTAGAACACTATCACCCATGGGGAACAATATATTATCCTCCTTCTGAATATGTTGTGTAAGGAGATTAACATAGTTGGTAATATTTTCATATATTCTCTCTTTAGCTTCCAATACCCCACTACGGTAAAGATCTATAGCTTCAGATAATGCTCTAATATAGCCTCTACCCTGTTCATGCTCTAAAAGCATAACACCTATAGGTCCCCCCTCTCTTGGAATACCTTTAGCTTCAAGAACTGGAAATAGTACTGTTTCCTCCTTACCATGATGGCATTTATCAGCGAAAACCCTTATGAAATCAAGACATCTATCAATAGTATCAATAGAAACCTCCCTACTTAAAGTCCTCCTTAAAACATTAAGCATCCTCTCAATAATTCTATGTTCCCCCTTTAATATGTCAGAAGCATACATAGACTTTATACCTCTTAAACTTATCCACATGTTGAATGTTTTATTGCTTGTGTTGGACATGCAGCTACGCATGCACAACACTGTATACATTGATCAATATTTATAGCATTAGATTTCCCATTAATAACTTCATATACTCCTGTAGGACAGACCCTAACACATTCCCCAGCACTAATACATCTATCCCAATCAACATCAATAGTTATATCTAAACTACTACTTCTCCAAGTTTTAATAACCATAATCCACCAGAAATATTATTTATAATACATTTATAAAATTTATCCCGAATATTTTGGCTTTGTTAACTTTAGATTTATTTGGGTTTTCTCTTCCTTGTTTACGGTGAATCTATGGTTAAAGTTGTTAGGTTTTTAGGAAGGGAACCCCATTTACTCTAGTTATTATGGTGCTTATATATTTTCGTTCATACTCATCTAGATACTTCAGATATTCTAAGCTCTATTATTTTAGGTTGTATCTACATTGTGGTTTATCTTAAGCTATTTGAGTTTGGTAGGAAGGGTTGGGATTGATTTTTGATGATAATATTATAAGTGTACTCTAAAATGAGATTACTATAGGCCATTATTAGAAGATTCCTACATATGTTTATGATTTTACAATATGCCTACATCTTTTAACATTAAGAAAATTAGGGCTATTTATGGCTCTAACATAATTGTATTGATGGTAAATATGATGGCGAACATGTATTCATGTTATGAGGTCAATAGTATATATGCTAAGAATTATAGAAACAATATAGGATAGAGTGTAAACATGCTTAAATTCATAAAGCCTATTAAGCTCTTCATCTTATAGTATGGCTGGATACATTACATTAAACCATTAGAAAACTCTACCTAATAATATAATAGTATCTATGCTGGTTAGTCTATTAGTAATGAATTGTTTGTGGGGCTTTAGAATATAAGGATTTTTAGTATGGTTCTTATCCCGTAGGTTTTCACTATATTTATGATAAAGGATAAGTAGCCTAAAGCCATTACTACAGCAAATATAATGGCTGCATACATGTATGGGATATATAGTGTTATACCGTGATATAGATTTCTCCTAAGCATACCAGCAATACCTGCAAATCCAAGTGATAGGGACATACCTATACTTCCAATCATCCAGAGCATGAAGTGAGTATTGCTAAGCTTCATGCTTATAAGCTCCTTACCTGTTAGGGATGGAAGCAACGTATAGATAACTGCAAATATTAGGGTGCTTAAACCTGCTAGAAGCATCATATGTGCATGTGTTCCTATAACCCATTGAGTATTATGGAGGAATACGTTAAGAGCATAGTTAGCCTGTATAAGTCCTGAAACTCCGCCAAGCATAAATCCGAGAATTCCTCCAAGCATAAATTTTAATGGTATGTTCATTTTTAATGGGCGAGCAAGCCAGAGGGTTTTAAGAGCAGCGAAGAAGCTAAGACCCATAGTAACGTATTCCCCCCATGTAATAAATTGGCCTGATATAAGCCTCAGTAAAGCTGGTTGAGGAGTATCTGAAAGTAGATGGTGACTCCATACACCCATAGAAATTATGAGGTCTGCAAGTATTACATACCTTACTATGTTCTCGCCGTATAGGGGTCTATTAGCTAGGAGGGGAGCCATAAGGTATAGTACGCCAGCAGTCCAAATCAATACATCTCCATCAGCAACCATATCTAACCCCCACCAGTAAACATTCTTGTAGATTAAGGGATTAATTAATTGTGTACTTAGATTTACACCTATAATAGCATATATACTGTAAATGAGGATTAATAGTCCAGCCATTATTAGAATTAATGCATTTATAACAGCATCTATAGATCCCCTCATAACTGATACTATGAATACTGGAGGTCTAGAACCTCCATTTAGAAACTTATTTTTACGATTTATTAATGATGCTATCTTATCCAAATTGAAGGCAGCTATAATAAAGCCTTTAATAGACCCTCCATTTCCTTCACTACCTCTAAGAATTGTGGAGAATATGTTGAATATAAATAGAAGTATTGAAAACTCTATTAGAGCCAACCCTAATGTAAATGTTAGGGCTCCACTTGGAGGAAATATATTCCAGTTAACTGGGAGAGGCCAGTAGATTGTGTATAGAGGAGCGTAGTGAAGGAAGAAGCAGGCTGACCAGGCTACTATAACCCCAAGCATATGAATTACTAATCCAATCATGGCAAGCCTTACACTATGCAGGTTTCTATTAAGAAGTTTTGGAACTAAGTAGTAGAAGGCTCCCATTACAGCTATATAAGCCCATCCATAGATACCGACTACCGGATGAGCTGTCATCATCGCGAAGAATTCTTCATATTTATGTAGAGGTATATTGCATAAGTCAACCCTCATTAAACATCCCTCTACACCTACTACAAATAGAAAGAATAATGCTACAATTACATATCTAAGGGTAAGTTTCTCAAGTGTAGGGTTAAGCCAGGAGTTCATGGCTTCACCTCTATAGCCTCCGGGAGGATCATGTATGGATGCTTAGGTCCTGAATACTCTGTAGATCTAATAGTATATTTCCCAGGTTCATTGAAAATCCATACTATAGAATTATTATACCATGGTATAACTTGAATTTGAAATACTAGTGTTCCATCACCTCTAAATATACCGAAACCATATGTTACATCCTTAGAAGTTACTATAAACTCTACAGGCTCCCCAACCCTAATAATTATTGGGTTCTCAGGTAAGTAGAATTTATAATCATACATTGTAATGTAAAACACTTTATCAGGCTTTACTGGACTCCATAAAATCCATTGCTGTGAAGGAGTTAATGTAAGGGTAGCTACATTGAAGACTACTGTTACCATTACTAGAACTATAAACCATTTCTTCTCATCTACAACTTCACGTTTCCCATTTCTTAATCTTGCCAGCTTAATAGAGAATAAAAACATAAAGACAATAGCTCCTAAAGCGAAAATTATGAATAGCATCTCAATATAATACTGTATATGCATACTTCAAAATCCTCATTAAGTATTATAAATTTTACCACGAAGGTATTCGGTATCAGGTTTAAATAATGGCTTAACCCTGTTATACTGTGCTTTATAGTAAGCTTAAACATGAAGATGTATTGGAGATTGTAAATGAAGAGTATAGTGAATGGATTTCCTATAGAGGGAAATTCTGTAGTGGGGGAGTAGTGGTTGGAAGCTATGATGGAATACTTCCGAAAGCCAATTTAAAACTATTCATGATCTATAGTGGGGATTTCGGTATGAAAATCATAGATAACCTTGTAAATACATTTGGTCATTGTAGGTCTTGTAGCCATTTATGTATTGAGAAGCAGTGTAAGTATGGTAAATATGGCTTTTCAGAGAGTATTGATGGAGTAGTGGAAGCTCCTCCACCTGAAGCCTTACCATCAATCATAGATAATCCATATACTCTCCTACCCACTAAGATTCCTAGTGTAGATATTGTTTTAGCAACAGGATTACATAATGACCTATACTTAGAGCTTCCTGAGATACTTAGAAGATCTGATGTATTAGGATTAATAATACTTAGAGATAAAGGAGGGGATGCACCTTTAGGAGTTCTTAGAAGCATAGTGGAAAACTGTAAAAACTATGGGATTGAGGTAGCTGCTCCGAAGCCGTCATGTAATCTAAAGCCAAATTCAAAGCTAATAGCTGAATTCATAGAGCAGTACAGGATAGGAATGCCCCTAATAACGTTAAGAAGAGTAAGAAATACTATTTCAAGTATTGAGGTTCATGTTTCATCCCCCTGCGGTATAACATACTATGTTGCTAGACAGCTTTTAGGATATGATGTTAACGAGCATGATGAAGATTGGCTGAGGAAATTTTATGATAGGGTAGCATTACATCATCATTCATATCCATGTACGGGATCCATGGATTACGACTATGAGCTCGGAGATACGGTTCTACATTGGAGCTCATATATAGAGAGGGAAGCATACCTGTTATCTCTAGGTCTACATGATAAACTAGTAGAAACCATAATTGAAAGAATAACACCTAAGAGATAGGTTTAAGTTATGATTTATTTCCTCCATGCTCCTTAATGTATTTATGTAGTTGAGGAAAACTCCTAATTGAGAATTCCCTACCTACACTTTTAAAGAACATATCGAGGATAATTAATCCTGCAACTATATGACTGCAGATATAGCCACGTAGAGCTGAAGCTTCACAATCACATTTCACTCCATACTCACCAATAACAAGAGTATGAGTAAGATCCTCTCTGGTTTCTGATGGGAATAATAGCTTAACAGTTTTTACATTTCCCTGCTCAATATTGAAGTTGCTAATAGTAATCTTTCTATCAATTAGATACTTTAAAGCCTTATTAACAACCCTCCTACTAACATTAAACTCAGCAAGCACATCATAATATTTGGAAATGAAGCTTTTCCTCCTAGACGTACAACCACCTAACTTAACATACACATACTAAAATATATAGGTAGCCATATTTAAAGCTCATAATGATACGTTAAAGTTTATAAAGCGGTACTGTTAAAATAGGGGTTGTAATGCTGGTCTTCTAGGATTTGTGTATTCTTAGGTTATTGTAGTAGTATGTGAGAGTCTCTAGGAGAGCTTTACTCATTTTATACCACGTTTTCTTGATGGAAAGTTGTTGTAGGATCATTTAGTTCTCTCTTTAGTGTTCTAAACCATCCTTCTATACAGTTTCCAAATCCGTACGTGATATGTTCCATTCTAAGTTCTTCAATGCATCTATATACTATGTCTTATCAATAGGATAAGCATCTACTTAGACATGTCCCAAAGTCTTCTTCAGCATGTATTCATTATGAAGCCAGCTAGCATTGTTGTCAGAACCTCTCTAGAATTCACATCTATAGTAGCCCAGAAATAGAAATGTTGGTTATTCACCCTCAACTTTGTCTCATCTACTACTATAACCCTTCTAACCTTAGGCTTACAAGAATGGATGGTGTCCTTCAACTTCTAAATTCAGTAATAGTATTAAGATTACAATGACTTGTAAACTTTAGATGTGGAGAACACATATAGTTGATGGCTTAAGTTCCAAGATAATTATAATATGGAGTTAATCTATAATACTATTTTAAGCTTTATATACTAGGTAGATAAATACTAAAATTCACTTATTATTGGAATGCTGCTTTCAGCTAGATATAGAGAGCATTAATGTTCTTATGGTTTCTTTAGAGATGTTTTGCGGATAGCCGAAAACTACATGTTTAATACCTATTTCTTTTAGCTTTAAAAGATAGTTTTTTAAAGTATTGGAAGGCATGTGAATTGAAAACTTCTCTATAACTTCTTCAGGAACGATATTCACAATATCTTTTAATGCAACTCCACTTCTTAACTCTCTCTTTATCTTAAGGATTTCTTCATATAAACCTATTCTTTCTAAAACACTCTTAACAGTTCCTAAAGCTACAGTTATAGAGGAAAGTTTAAGAAGATCATATAGCTGTTTATCTTTACAAGTATAAACATAGGATGGAGCATATATACCTATCTGAACGGAATGGCTGTAAGGTAAATCCATTTCCTTTACTGCCCATTTAATAAGTTCTAAATCGGCATAATTTAGTAGAACTCCATGAAAGAACTTAGCTATCCTAAGCATTCTAGGGCCTTGAGCACCAAGCCATATAGGTATTTCCAGCTTTTCTTGTTTAAAACTTACATTAATTTCCCATTCCACTCTTAAAAGTAATTCAGGAATACGTTTCACTTTGGAAAGCTGAATCCCTACTCTTTTAAGTTGGCCACGATCTCCCGGACCAATACATAATTCAAATCGGTCACCATATTGCTTAGTTAGCATGATTATATTTTTAGCAATTTGAGATGAAGTATAAAGTAATGGGCTAAGTAATCCTATTCCAATTCTTATATTACTTGTTTTCTCCGCTATAATTGAAGCCACCGTATAGAAATCTGATTTTAAAGAAGTATCCGTTACCCATACGTAATCGAAACTTAACTTCTCCATTTCCATGCTTTTCTCTACGATTTTCTGAATGGTTTCATGTGGATTAATACTTAATCCGTATTTTAACATACATTATATTAAGTTTATGTAAGTATAATAAATCTTTACTTTTGTTAATGTGTTCTATAAACTTAAATATGTTTAGCTCTTTGATCATTGATATATTTTGTTAATGTTGAAATTAGGATTGTAACTATGAATGTTTCCCTAATAATTCTAGGGATTTTCCTTCAGAAGTAGCTGCAATATAGTTTAATATTACTCTAAAGAATAGATGCTATTCATTTCTGAAGTTTATTTCATTATGTATTGATTTAGCATATCCTTCAATACTTTTCAATCCAATAGATTTAACAATTTCATCAATAGCAATAAATAATCTATCAACTCTTCCTCTAAGCCTTCTAAGATAGATTTTTCAAGTATTGCTGGTACATATCTCCAAGCAATTCTCCCAGCTATTTGAAATAGTGGAGTATTTAGGAATTCTAATAGAGATAATGCTATCTCATGAATAAGCTCACTATAAATCCTTGGTACTGTAAAAACTTCCTGAGAACGCCAAGACCCGGGCTCAGCATTAACATATAGTGCAAATCCCTTACTAAAGTAGTTGTTAAGCTAATTGTAAACTCTCTAAGAAGAGTTGTTTTACCACATCCCTTAGGACCATGAGATGAAGAGTGATAAATACATTTGCTTCTCATTAAGCTTACATAAAGCCTTAAGCTCAACTCTACGACCTACAAACGATATCATAGCCCTTAATACTTCTTCAATCATCTTTCTTATATCTTTATCTATTTAGCCTCAATACCCCAATAAATAGAAGCCATGTAACCATATAGCTTAATAGATGAAATCCTATTTCTAAACTACATTTAAGAAAGTAAGTTAATAAAGCCTACAAGTATGATGTTACTCTCTTAAAGAAACCATAATTATTAATCATATTCAATATAGGGCTCTTAATTAAACTTTTAAGGTTAGCAACACCTTATAGAAAGCTTTAAATTTATCTTGGAGCTTTAAGCTTATGGAATGCTTAGAGTATTCTGGAAGAATTTTAGAGTTTAGAGGGAGGAGAATAGGTATAGGAGGTTCTGAACCTGAATTAAAAGAGGGAGAAATTTTTAAGAGGAAAACCCAGTCTCTATGTCCTGAATGTTACAGATTACTTCCAGCAATAGTTTTTGAAAGGGATGGTAGTATATGGATTAGGAGGATATGTTCAGAACATGGAGAAATTGAAGAGCTGTATTGGGGTGATTCCTCTCTTTATGAGAGGGTAATGATGTTTGAGGCTCCTAGCTCAAATATTAAAATTACATATAAAAGCTTGGAGAATCCATGTCCGTTTTCATGTGGGCTATGTCCTATACATGTAACTCAGACATGTTTAGCTAATGTTGTTGTTACTAATAGATGTGATTTAAGCTGTTGGTACTGTTTCTTCTATAGTGAAAAGGCTGGATATGTATATGAGCCTAGCATAGAGAAGTATAAGGAGATGATGGAGGCATTAGCTAGACAGCATCCAATAGGTGCTAGAGCTATACAGCTAACTGGAGGAGAACCTCTATTAAGAGATGATTTGGTTGATTTGGTTAAGGTAACGAGGGAGGCTGGAATAGATCATATACAGTTGAATACTAATGGTTTAAGATTCCTATATGATATGGATGGAGTTAACCTATCTAGAAGACTTAGGGAGGCAGGAGTAAATACTATATATTTAAGCTTTGACGGTGTAAGTCCAGATGTAAACTTCAAGAATCACTGGGAGATTCCCTATATATTTGAGAACTTTAGGAAAAGCGGTATGACAAGCGTGGTTCTAGTACCTACAGTTATTAAGGGATGGAATACTCATGAATTAGGATCAATCGTTAAGTTTGCAGCTTTAAACATGGATATAGTTAGAGGAGTAAATTTCCAGCCTGTATCACTTGTAGGCATGATGCCTAAATCAGAGAGAGAGAAGTATAGAGTAACAATACCTGAAGTTATAAGGCTAATAGAGGAGCAGACTAATGGGGAGATAGATAGGAATTCATGGTATCCAGTACCTACAGCCTACATAATATCCAGATTTATAGAAGCCTTCTCAAGAAGAGAGCAGTGGCATATGAAGATACATCCAGCATGCGGTATGGCTACATATGTATATGTAGATAGAAAAGGGGGTGAAGTAAGATTTATACCAATAACTGAAATGATAGATGTAAATGGATTCCTAGAATATCTTAAGGAATCAACAGGTAGACTTGAGAAGGGAGGTAATAAATACATAAATGGGTTAAAGCTACTTTTAAAACTTAGGAAGCATATAAGGAAGGATAAGTTACCTGAAGGATTTGACCCTATCAAAATAATTTTCAATGCATTTGTAAGACATAACTATGAAGCATTAGCAGAATTCCACTATAGATTCCTATATCTTGGAATGATGCATTTTATGGATTTATATAATTATGATGTTGATAGAGTAAGGAGATGTGGAGTACACTATGTAACTCCGGAGCTGGAAGTAATACCGTTCTGTACATTCAACGTATTATCAGATCTATACAGAGATTTCTCACAGAAAAACAATAGTATAAGTCTAGAAGATTATGTTAGAAGATTTGGAGAGAATAAAATAGGTGAATATATAAAGTATAAGAGAGATAAGAAGAAGCTGGAAGCAGGAGAAGTATATAGGAAAACATATACTCCATTCCTCAAATCCAAACTATAAGCTTAAACTATTATTTCTCAACATAGACTTATAAATGCTATGATGAATATTACTATAATATGTTTACCATAACACTTTTACGTTTAATTTTTCAGCTACATATTTAAGATCTTTATCTCCTGTAACTATTGGGATTTGAAGAAATCTACATAGTGAAATCGTTACTGCATCGCAGGTTGAAAGTTTCCGTTCATGTAGTGAAGTATCCTCAGCTTCTCTAAGCATTCTATCTCCCTCAATTTTTATTTTTACAGCTTCCCTTATAATATCAATTGTTAAATCAATATTTATAAACAGTTCATTAAGATATGTTAATACCTCCTCCTCATTTATAAATCCAGGTATTCTCCCCTATACCAATGATATAATACCTCATAAACTATTAATGGATGAATTACTCCTCTACTTTTACCAGTCTTAACTCTTAACATGCTATCTCTAGCTATTGACGTTAGAGTATTTGTTGCAGCAGCTAGAAATACATATGTATCCAAGAAAATTCTTTTCATCACTCACCTACATCCAATTCCAGTTCAGCCTCATCTGGATCATAGAGTCCTTTTGCACAATTAAAAAGCTTCCCCCAAAAGTCTTCTTTACTTAAAACTATCTTTCCATCATTGATTTCTATTCTTAGTGGGTCTCCCTCTTCTATTTTCAAACTTTTCCTAATTCTCTTAGGTAATATGACTACTCCCTTTTTCCTAACTATTAAAAAGTTTGATTTTTTCATGAAATAAATACTAGATAGAAACTTATAAACTTATCTATATAATAATGAAAAATACAAGGATGTTTCATAGTAATGGAAGTAAGCTTTTCTAACTATTATTAATGTTTACTAATACCATAATTGCTAATACTACACGAGTAATAGGAAGAATTATGCTGCTACTGATTATAGTTTGTGAAAACCGTGGCTCATAAATTAACTTGCTAGTATTTCTATTAAACCTTGCATTTTCACCTCTTCAGACAGGATAACTATTAATGTTACTATTCGATTTAACTTCACTAGTAACTACTCTTGTAAACATAAATACAAAAGTATTTCCTGTTAAGCTGGTAAGTAACTTTCTCCTACTCACATGTAACTACAAGTATCCATCAATTCATATCATTGATTAAGATATACTTAATGATGAATTCAGAGATTATCTACAACTATGTTATGCATCTAAGCTAATGGATTAAGACATATAAAGTTGACAGAGTACTTCTCATTTATAGTAATACTTAAATAATTTTGATTAGAAGTTTATTGGTGTTAACTTGGAGGTTAAAACTGTTAGTAGAAGTAAGATTCTTGGAATGCAGGTTTATGGTTCTGATGCTGCATTTATTGGAAGTGTTAAGGATATAGAGTTTACACTTGGCGAGGGAAAACCACTTCTAGTTGTAGAGACAAAATATCATACATTAATTAGAGTAGATTGGAGTAAGATTGGTGCTGTTGAGGATATTGTATTGCTTAAGGAGCCTATTAAGATAGAGGCCCCGGCAGTAAAGACTGAAGAAACATTAGTAATTGAAAAGCATGCTGAAAAACGGGAGGAAGGTATATGTCCATCATGCGGTAAAAAGGCTACATGGATACAGCAATATAAGAGATGGTATTGCTACAACTGTAAAAAATATCTATAAACTTATTTTTAAGGTGGTGGAGGAGGTGGAGGGGGAAGTTCTGGTTGTGGAGGCGGAGCCTTTAAGCTTATGTAGAGATGTACAGCTGCAACTGTAAAAATAATGCTTGCAATCCAGCTTAATATTGAGCCTATGATAGGTATTAAAGCTAGTATTATAGCTACTACTATTACTATAATTATGAAGACAATAACTGAACCTAAATTTTTAGTTACAAACGATATAGCTCTACTTAAACTTTCACCAACTCCAACACCCTCAACTATTGCTACAATAGCGAGGAAGAAGGCTACAGGTATACCTATAATTATTATTGATAATATTGCTGCAATAATTGCTAAAACAATTAATGTAACTAATTTACCTATAACTAGATTAAGGCTTTTAGATAGATTGGGTTTACCTCCACTAAATACATCATTAGCCATATCAACAACCATACATTCAGCTATAAATCCAAGAATACCTGCAATAAAACTACCTAGAGTTAGTAATGCAATATTTGGAGTGGAAATTATGGCTCCAGGTATAATGTATTGCTGAGCAAAAACCCATCGTGCAAGAAAATCGAAAATTAAAGCAATAACCATCGGTATTAATGACGGTACTAATATTACTGGATTCTTAAATACTACATCTAATCCACGAGATATCGAGTTTATAGAGGATGAAATTATTCCACCTAGCAATTAAGATAGGCAATACTATATAAATTTAACTGTAAGTTAATGGGCTTTGTTAACTTAAGCATGTTTTATCACCTCTATTTTCGGTATTGTATCTTCTATGAATTCCTTAGCTTTTATTTTCCTGTTAATCCATGTTTGTTTAGTATGTATATTATTGATTATAAGCATTAATGCATGTTCACCATCACATCTATCCTTCATACACGGTATATAATTATCGAATAGCTTAGTTCTATCCTTAACATACTGTATTATTCTCTCCATTAGATTCTTAAC
>Ga0105162_1000311_pt1 | contig 32563 bp, 26 predicted proteins | sample JNZ201metaG_FD_81532 | JGI IMG/M metagenome (GOLD analysis project Ga0105162, IMG submission 81532) | Hot spring microbial communities from Jinze hot spring, China to study Microbial Dark Matter (Phase II) - JNZ 20120812A | ecosystem: Environmental > Aquatic > Thermal springs > Hot (42-90C) >...
TAAGTAGCCGAATGCTACAGCAATAAGTATTTGAGCGTACACTGAGTACTCAGCTATCTCTATTTTAAAAGACGGTAAGAGGCTAGCAAATACGTACTGCACTATCGCTGATACGACTACGTATAGAACTACGTAAACCACCGTTCTTGTAATAGCTTTAGAGGACTCGGCGACAGGACTTACTTGAGTAGGTGCAGACATAGTGGTAGTCCCACTAATATGCTATATTCTCCAAATATAAATAATTTATAGTCGGTTAGAGACTTTACTGACTAGTTTGATGCTCGCTATGATCTTAGGTCTGGTCTCATAGTATTTAGTGTCGTCCAATGAGATCCTCATTAAATATCTACGAGAATTAATGACTTTACGGTGTTTGATTTAGACGAACGCAAATCTAGAGTAAACAGTTTTATGGTCTGTCAATTCTTGTTTTTGGTGTAAGTGTGTGATCGTAATGTTCATGAGGCATGCTAAAGCTGCTGAAGCTAGACCAGGTGAGAGAGATGAGGAGAGGAGGCTTACTAAAGAGGGAATAGAGGAGGCTGTCTTAGTGTCTAGGTTTTTACCTAAAGTTAAGATAGTATACTCAAGCCCCTTTAAGAGAGCCGTTGAGACTGCTGAGATAATATCGCAAGCCCATAGAGTAGAGTACAGAGTTATTGATGAGCTCTCACCAGGTTACTACCTAAAGGATATCGAGCCGTACTTTACCGATAGGGCGTTGTTCGTAGGACATTCGCCATACGTTGAAGACTTCGTATCAGAGCTAGTAGGCTATAGACCGAGCCTACCTACAGCTGGAGTAGTCGGTATAAGAAAGTCAGGAAGTACGTGGACGATCGAGTTCCTTATTACTCCACTGTACGCTAGAGAGATAGTTGAGAGAGCTCGAGTTTAGTAATTACCAACACCTACTCTAAACCATTCTACAAACCTAGGACTTGGAGTCCATGACTATATTGGGACCCCCAAGTGAGCTTTATCACACTGCTCAGTAGTCTAACCCCTCTATGTTAATAAACCCCTCTCGAAAGTAATGTTTTACTTCTCTAACTTCGCTCACTAGGTCTGCCATATTTTTGATTGTTGATGGTACGTATCGACCTGTGACTACAGCGTGGAGGTTCTTGTTTTTAACAAACCTCTTTAGGGCTCTAGTAGCAGTTCTCTCATCAACTAGACCCATGTGGACAGCAAGGCCGAGCTCGTCGAAAACCACGAGCCTAGGTCTAAAGGTCCTTAGGAGGTTAGGTAGTACGTAAGTTAAGAAGGCATAGGAGGTAGCCATATTCTCGGAGGCCACCTCGTCTTCGTATACACCAGGTTTAACGAACTCTCTAGTTCCTAGTACGTACAGCTTGAGCGGGAGCTTGAGCTTACTTAGTAGCAGTAGCTCACCACTATCACTAGACTTCATGAATACCGCTATAACCACTCTCCACCCACGGCCTAGAGCTCTAACGACAGCTCCGTAAGCAGCAGACGTCTTCCCCTTACCCTTCCCGAAGAATACGAGTAGCAAGCATTAACCCCTAGCTACGTAGCCAACGCTCTCAGCTAACTGAACTAGTTCCTCAAAGACTTCCCTAGGAACCTCGACCCCTAGCTCTCCGGAGACTTCGAAGCGAAGCCTCTCGAGGTCTTTGCTCTCACTCCTGAGGTAGACTCCGGCAATAGCTAGAGCTGTCATGGCGTATCTAAACCTATCTGATAGCTCCCTAACCTTATCTAAGACTGCTGGACCAAGCTTATACCTTAAGTACTGAGCGGTAAGATATCCCTCTAAAGCCAGCTTAAGGGACGGACCTCCCGTCGGTGGCTCGACGCTCTTTAATCCGATATCGATGCCTAGCTCCCTAGACTTCCTCCAGTATAGGTACTGTCTAGCGTCTAGCACTAAACCGGAAGTCCTGATAGTGTCTAGCCCGTAGACCATGTGTAAATACGGGTAGAGCCTAGAGTCTTCAACCTCTAGAACTGCCGATAAAGCAGCTACTCCAATGATGTAGACGAGCCTTGGGTTCATCTTGTCTAAGGTGTCGCTACTCGTATGGTAATACCTATCGGGCCACTGGTTCAGCATAACTGCCGGTATCCCAAGTGATACGTAGACGTCGTGGTCACTCCCAGTCTCGTAGTTAACTAGAGAGAACCGTATGAGTGGAAACTCTGCTGGAGACGAAAAGCTGCCCGACTTCGGAAGAGCTGCTAGTAGTTTGCTATATACTGAGGCTTCTAGCTCGCCCATGAGGACTATCGGGGGTCTAACTACGTTTAGAACTGACCCGGTTTTACACTGCCTCTCACCGATCATGTCGAGGTTTACCGCTCCACGCACCTTCCTTCCTTCACTCAAAACTACCTTAAGATACCTAGCTGTTCCGTGGTGCTCGGGCACCCACACGAACTTTAATGACCTCTTGACGGATATCCTTCCCTCTCTAACTGCTAGAGCTAGCGATTTAGCAGCACTCAGTACTCCAACAGACCCACTGACGTTATCGTTAACCGTAGCGCCGGGGTGGCAGTAGTGAGCAACTATGTGGTACTCATCACCGAAATCACCTATAGACGCCTCAACGACTCTAGCGTATGCTTCACTCCTGTAGCCAGACTTAACGTAACCTTTTACTATAACCTCTTCACCCTTCTCTATACTACTTATCATTTCTTCGGCGACTTCTCTCGGTACTGTGAGGGCAGGTACCTTCATGTACTCCAGCTCGCTTTGAGTCGGAAATATGCCAAAGTATGGGTAGGACCCTATCGGTGCGTTCCTCCTAAAGACTAAAAGTGCTTTAGCACCAACTTCGACAGCCTTCATATACGTTCCAAATCCCCAATCCGATGTAAGGATGACGCTATCTCTACACTGAGCTACGTGCTTGTAGGTCGGAGCGTAGCAAACCCTGCCCTCGAATTCTCCTGGGGGTGAGTGAGCTACTACAGCAGTCCAAGCATGCTTGAGTGATGACACCACTTTTCTCTTGGGTTTAACGACTTCAGCGAATCCGTCGACTACAAACCATCCGACGGCTGGAGCTGATGTAGGTGGAGACTCATATCCGTAAGGTAGGTCGTAGACTCTTACGCTTAAACCCCAATCAGTAAGGACATCGCGAATGAAGTTTCCAGCTTCCTCAAGTCCTGGGCTTCCCTGAATTCTGTGAAACCTGGAAAGCTCTTCAGCTAGTAACTCTACTTCAGCTCTCGAGAAGTACTCCGTGAGGACACTAAGTATTGTCAAGTCTTACACCTCGATGCCAAACCTCTTTAGTAGGTTGTAGATAGTGATCCCGATAACCTTATTGTCCTTGATTCTATAGCCTACGTCATTCTCTACTAGAATGGCTTCCTCAGCTTCTTCGGATCCCTCACCGAAGACTATATTGAGCGTGTCGGTATTTCTATCGTAGTCTACTAAAACCTTGTCAATGTTTTCGAGAACGAACACTCTCCTGCTCTCCGACACGTAGACCACCTAGCTTAAGCTTGACCTAAGGTAATAAATCCTCGCAAGGTTGGTTGGCTAACGATGGCGAACACTCTCGCTATAGTTTCCCCTCATTGTGAGTAGAGTAGCAGTATCGAAGTGACCCAAGAGAGGTTCAGATGTCTTAAGTATAGTATATCCGGTTCTAACAACGTGAGACTTGATGAGAGCTACTCGATCTGGTGCTAGCTCGAGTATTCTAGCGTACTCGTTGGGTATGTCCAGCATTTCGAGATACTCCTTCTCACTTCTAAAAACCACCTTCGTGTTTGCTAGCTGTATCACGATTCTGTGTACGTCTTTGGGTGAGTGAGTACTGAAGACTATTCCCATACCTCTAGACCTACCTAACCTAGCTATTCTCGATATGAAGTCGGCTAGTAATTCTACTTCTTCTGCTGAAGTACCCTCAGACGGGAAGAACCTATGGGACTCGTCAAGTACTACGACAGCCGGTCTCGTAGTGGGACCTCCGGACTTCTTCCACTCGTATAAACTCCTTAGGACTTCGTAAGCTATCAAATTAGCGATTAGGAAGTGTAACCCTCGAGAGACAGCGTAGTCGAGGTCTAAAACTATTGGGCTATAAAGCACGTTACTGAGGAGGTCGGGGCTTGGAATACCTACTCGAACACCGTTTAAGCTTACGTCAACGCACTCGGAGCTAGCTATGAAACTTACTGCTCTCTCTATACTATCAAACGTGCTTCGGTGTATCTTTAGTGTCCTCTCTATATCTCTTCTCCTCTCTGCTAGAGCAGCCGATAGATGTGTGAAATTGGATACCTGCCCAATCTCTTGTTCGATGTAGTCGATGACGTGGTGTAGGTATATCTTAGCTTGCCTCGAAAAAATCGGGAGCGCATCTAGGTGCTCAAATAACTGCGTGTAGCTAAGGGCAACTGGGACAACGTCTATCTTGACCTCACCCCAATCACCCAGCCTGACGAGAGCCTCAGCCATTATTTGTCCAGAGCTTTTGGTAACGGTTACGGCTACTTCCGGGTTGATACCGTGATATACTCTCGCAATAGCTGAAAGTCTCTCCTCTATGTAGTCTACAACAGCTCTCGAGAAGTCTCTAGTTGTGCGATTGACCGGTAGGAGAATCGTCATCTTATCGAGTTTCTTCAGAGAGCCTTTAGAGGTAGCTAAGTACACTTTAGAATCAGCTGGTTCAGCAGTAGGTGGCAGAGCTATTTGTGCGTAATCCCCAGCAGCATCCACTACCAGTACTAAAACCTCGGGGTAGTGATTAACCAAATACCACACTAAGTTCTTAACGAACGTCGTCTTTCCGGACCCGGTAGTCCCTATGACTAAGACGTGTTTGAATACCTCCTTGAGGGGAAGTTTAACGGGTATATCTCCACCGGCAATCGGTGTAGAGCCTGTGTGTAAGTGTCCCAAAACTATGCCGTCTTCCGGGAGCCCGACTACTCTCGATACGAGCCCAGTGTTGCGAGGTAGTACTACGGGTGACTGAGGTTCGACCGGTGACATATAGGGCAAACCGCTCTCATCTAAGAGCGGGATCGTTTCTATTACTATGGGAGCGAGTAAGCCTTCCGGGGATACTCCTAAGCTAACTGATAGAGGAGTTTGAAGGTCTGAGGCCACGTCAGACCTCTTTATTGATGTGACTCTAAGCCCCACGGCTTTTACTGTTCTAATGTCGACGGCTACTAAGAGGTTTCCTACGTCGAAGGCGTTTGTATACTCGTAGTACACCTGAGGCGCTACCTCAACGTACACCCTGCTGAAGCTATCCGAAGAAGATGAGAGAGCTCTCCTACTCACGTACCCTACTACTATCCCTAGCTCTTTAGCCTTAGAGTACGCATCAGATATGAGGGAGGATATCCTGCTTACTGGGCTACCCATATGTAAGCTCACCTGGAAATACTGCTAAAACACCCTTCGACTTCGCTGCTAGCTCTACTAGCTCTACCAACTTTTTCACTAAGCTCTTAGATACCCTATCCGCAACGTACAGCCCGTAGGGTACGGAGAGAGCTAAACTAGAGCAGGACGAGTAAACCATAGACAAGAGGTCCACAAGTTTTGATGACTCTAGCTGCTCCGTTACGGCACACGGTATCTCGACTCTACCTAGAGTATACGTGTACCCGATCCCCCCAGAAGTGATGTAGAAAGAGCAGACTTTAAGCTCGTTTTGAGCGGTTATAGGTCCCACAGCAATAGGCTTACCCTCATGAACAGACTCCCATGTCGGAATCTCAGTTCCAATCCTTTTGACAAAGCCTATCACAACCTTACCCTCGCTTATTGCTTTACTAATGTAGTGAGCTCTCTTACTGTTTAAGAGGGCTACTTCGTCCACCCAGTACCCGGGCTTAGGATAAGGTCTTAAAGTAGGAATCAGGGGTCCGTCAATAAGTACGTACTTAAGCCTGGATCCTACTGCGATACCGAGGCCGTATAGCTCTAAAGCTAGCCTAACGTCAGATTCGAGAATAGACGGCTCTAAGTGTGGATCTTCTTCATACGGAATCCCGAGCTCAATGTATCTATCGGTTATCCCGCGAAATGGCTCTCTCAACCTCTTCAGCGACGATATAAAGGGCGGCCCCAGGTATGACTCGGCTGTAATGGACGGGTAGACCGCTAGACCTGCTGGGGAGACTACCGATAATCCGGCTATGCCCACATAGTTACCCCCGATGTATAGGGTAGCTGAAGCAGCATCTACTGCCACAGAGTTAGTAATGAGGTCTGAGTAGTCAACGCTCTTCAGAGTTAGTACCTTAATACCGTCGCTCCCCGCTTCATCTATTTGCTTAAGACTGACTCCACTTTTAGTAATGCTTGCCTCAACTAATTCCTCTAAGAGCTTTACTAGCGTTATTTCCCCATGCCAGTTACTTAACTGGATTAATAACACCAGGTTCCAGGACTGACGAAACTAGGGGTTAGTAAAGTATCGATAAAGTCGATAAGGGTCTGCGATTTATTCATGGTTAGAAAAAAGTCGGAGCTAAATAAGTGGTAATCCTATAACTTAAGGCCTAAAGACGTAGAATAACTAGAGGAGTAGCTACGACATCATCTCACTGTATTGCGTCATAGACTGTTTGGACTGCTCTATACCTAAACGAAGCATTCCTACCGCTTATACTCAGTATTAAATTGGTGAAGCGAACAATACCGGGTGAAACGATAAAGTTAAACATAGTTTTTGTAGTTACTCTAGCCTTATTAGTACTGACTTCGTCACTTATCTTGTTGGTCTATTGGAGGCCTCCTGAGGCTCCCGAGAAGCAGAAAAGGATGGTCATAGAGCCCATATCTACAGAGAGAGCACCAGAACCCCCTTCAACGGATCTTATGCCTCAGAAACTACCATGGATGTTGGAGAAGGGTACAGCAGGAACAGACTCTTTTTACGCTGGAGGTGTTCCGAGAAAGCCCGAGATAGCTCTCAAGGTCAACATATCTGCTAGTATCTCCGGAAAACTAGCTGAAGCCCTTGTCGAAGGCGATAAAGTGTTCTTAGCAGACAGCCAAGGGGTATATGCGTTAAACAAGGACGATGGAAACTTTGTATGGGGTGTTGAAGTATACTCTGATGATCTAGCACATAGGGCTATGCAAGGTCCCAACACTACAATCAAGTGGAAAGCTCTTGGACTCTGGAGGTTCGTAAAAACCTACGGCATCGGGAAATACTTATACGTAGCTACGTCATCTTATCTTGACCTAGGTGATGCCTACCTTCTGGCAATAGATAAAGATAACGGTGAGCTTATATGGAAAGTGAGGTTAGAATCTGAAGAAGGAGCTTCCTCCAAGTCTTCAGTAACATCAAATCTCTTGGTGATCGATGGAAAAGTTTTTGTTGGGAGTGTTGGTCCCGAAGGATACGTTTTCGCTGTTAGCGAGGGTGGGGAGCTCTTGTGGCGTGAAAAGATAGGGGGAAATGTTAGAGGGTTGACTTACGGAGAGGGTATGTTGTTTGCGACATCTGAGTATAGGAAAAAGCTTTATGCCTTCAACCCGGTGAGTGGGAGGCCTCTTTGGATTTATGAGCACGACGCTGAGCTGATGACTCCATCTTATGGAGGAAGGAGAGTAGTTACTGTGGACTCCCTCGGTAGAATTCTGGCTATCTCCACCAACGGAGAACTTCTTTGGAAAAAGCACCTTGGGATAGGGGGAGATGTTGATACAAATTCCTACATAGCGTTAAGCAATAACTACATATACGCTGTTAGAAGCCTCGGTGAAAGACCCAGAAACCTTTACGTGCTCGACTTCGATGGAGGCATTGTTGGAAACTTCACTCTAGGTGTCGATGAAGACGGAGGTAGACCAGCTTCATCTCGAGACCTCGTAGTTCTTCCGGTGCTAAAGAAGGGCGGTGAGAGCAAGGTTTACTTACTGTGGAGAGGCTTTCATAAGCTAAGTGAATACCACTTTAGCGAGTGCGGTAGTAGTGGCTGGATGCCCAAGGTCAGTATCGCTTATGGTGAAATACTCGTAGTTGCGTGTCCAAGCACTCTATACAGACTAACCGACGTAGTAAAGCCGACGATAGATAATATCGAGATCTCTTACAATGAGACCTTAATCATTAAGGTCAAAGCCTACGACGAGCAGAGTGCTTTACACAAAGTCTTACTCGTTTACAGCACAAACAACTCCCCGTGGAACTATAAGGAAATGGATATCGCAAGAAGGTACTTGATGGAGCCAATTGGAGGATATGGCTTGAGGGAAGAGCTTTATATTACTGAAGTGTCGATAGAGGTCGGCAGAGTAGAGTTTTACGTGATCGCTATAGATAACGTAGGAAACTACCAAGTAACGAACGTCTACGGATATAGAGCTTTCTATCTGGAGACATAATCCAGTAAGCTTAATCTCATTTTACGTGAAGCGCTATAGGGTTCGTTTACTGTCAAGCAGTTCTGAACAGTTCTCTATTCTCTAACTTAGTAGTTCGAAATCCGGTAGTGAGTTGAGCATCCAGCATGTGACGACTCTCCATAGTGTTAGTTGAATACTCTAAACTCTTGTCCGGTGGTTCCTCAGAGTTTTCTCGATTTAAGAGAGACCACGGTTAGTTAGTTCTTGACGTATCTTAGAGCTGAGGTCTCTGAGAACATATAATTACATTACTTGGAGTAGTGAGCGCAGTCTACGTGTATGTAGTAGTCTTCTACCTTAACGAACTCTTCTGCTGGTCCTGGGGGGTTTAAGTACTTAGTGCAGTCAGGGATTCCGGCGTTTTTGAATGCTCTATGCCTGTTTACACAGCTTTCACACTTACCGCAGTGGTACTTTTCCGACTGGTAGCAACTCCAGGTTCTATAAACTAGGTCTCCAAGGATGGAGTAGCATTTAGCTAGGTTTTCATGCTTTTTCAGGTTCTCACGGCTAGGGCTCCATATCTCGAGCTTTCTACTATTTCGAAAGTGGCATATCCTAATAGAGGTTTCGAGAGACTCTATGCATTCGGGACTACAGTCCGGGTACTTAGGCTCCCAGCTATCGCCTCTCGGAGCTACGTCATCGTATTGGGCACCATACACAACGTATATTCTCTCCCCACCGTACTCCTTTAAAACAGTGTAAGCATAAGCCGATGCTATAGCTAGCATCACAACGTTTCTCACGGGGACTACTACTGACGGTGTATAGCTTTCTTCAACGAGTACTCGGTCATCTGTTAACTGCGTGCCTCTCCAGAGGTCCTTCATGAAGGATATGTCGACGACTCTATGCTCGACAACCTCTCCCCAACCTCTAGCTTTTGCTGTTTCCCCTAGGCTTGAGAGGACGGACTTGAGGGCGTCTACTTCAGCCAAACCTTTCTGCCCATAGACAAACGTTAAAGCATGAATTCGGCACCCCCTCGCTAGCCACTGAGCCATGTAGCACGTGCTATCTATGCCACCGGAGACTACAGCGACTACTCTACACACATCCATCTCCCCAAACAACCTGAACTAAGGTTAAAAAACAGAACCCTAGGCTCGAGTATCTAAGTGTTCCCATTAAACAAGCATGAATTAAGCCTACTGCTATCACTAACCAGCTTCCCTCACACTGAAGAAATGAGAGAAACTGAAGAAGACATAACGAGAGTTAGTCAGGTAGGTTAAGTGCTCCTCAGAGAGGTTCTTACCCGTTAATGACTTAGAGAGCCTTAACTTTGGTAGTAAATGGACTACTAGGACCTCTAGTAGGCACCATGTCGGCTCTCGAGGAATACGAAAAGGTAGGACCCGATAAGGTAGGGATAGTCTTAGAGCTCCCTAAAATAATTAACTTAGGGGCAAACGAATACGTATTGAAACTAAAGCTTTACGAAGTATATGGAAGCTGAGGTGCTTAACGGCTGAAGCACCTCCAGTTTAGAGAGTACCAGCTTAATAGCTAAAGCCCCTTATACTGGTAGGGAGATAATAATAGGGGAGCAGTATCACTCCCTCAAGGTAGATGAAGTAATTCGAAGGCTTAACACCAGTATAGAGCTTGGTTTACCGGACGAAGAAGCCAAGAAGAGGTTGCGTGAGTTTGGGAGGAACGTTATTGAGGTAAGAAGAGTAAGCCCCTTAAGAATGCTTTTGAGGCAGTTTTCAAACTTCCTCATAGGTATACTGCTAGTTGCAACAGCTATATCAGCAGTTCTCGGCGAAGTAGTAGATGCTATCGCCATAGGGATCATAGTAGTTGTAATGGGTGTTATGGGTTTTGCTCAAGAGTATAAGGCCGAGAGGATTATGGAGACCCTCAGGCAGTTTGCTATCCCTAAGAGCAAAGTTTTAAGAAGTGGGAGAATAGTTGAGGTAGACTCTGCCGAGGTCGTGCCGGGAGACGTAGTTATCTTGAGGGAAGGAGACCTAGTACCAGCAGACGGGAGGTTAGTAGAAGCAGAGGACCTCGAGGTAGATGAGTCTCCTCTGACCGGCGAGTCGACACCGGTGGAGAAGTCTCCTGATGTCGTGCTACCTCCTGAGACGCCGGTTAGCGATAGAGTAAACATGGTATTTCGCGGGACGATGGTTGTTCGCGGTAGAGGTAAGGCAGTTGTCACGGCTACCGGGATGAGTACTGAGTTAGGTAAAATAGCTAGGGCTGTATCTGAGGTTAAAGAGGAGAGGACTCCACTGGAGAGAGAGTTAGACAGATTTGGTAAGAGGATAGGAGTTGTGATACTCGTTATAGCTGGAATAGTATTCGCAACATCCGTGTTTGAAGGGTACTTAGATATTCTCGAGTCGTTTATGACCGCAGTAGCTCTAGCAGTAGCAGCCATACCGGAGGGACTGCCGGCAATAGCTACGGCAGTACTCGCTATTGGAGCCCATAGAATGGCCGAAAAGAACGCTCTAGTGAGAAGGCTTGCTGCTGTAGAAGCACTAGGTTCAGTAGACGTTATATGTAGCGATAAAACAGGTACGATAACTAAGGGCGAGATGGCTGTTAAAGTTGTTAAGCTACTCAATTCAACTTACGAAGTCCGCGAGCACCTGAAGGGCGGCAGAGTAGATCTAGTGCTAGTAGGTGGAGAGAAAGCCGATGACACGTTGAAAAAGCTTCTGAAGTTCTTGGTGGTACATACGGCTCCTGATGTTGAAGTAAAGCATCAGAACGAAAAGATTGCCGCTAGAGGTCCACCAACAGAGGTCGCAGCAGCTGTACTAGCCCACAGAATCTTAGGAAGGGAAGGAGTAGATACGGCTTTCAAGGAGCTGGAGTTAGTCGACATCAACCCGTTTGACAGGTTTAGAAAGAGAAAGTCCACGGTCCATAGTTACGGAAACAGCTACTTAGTCATAGTGTCTGGGGCACCTGAAGTACTCCTCAAGAACTCTACGAAGATGTCCCTGTGTGGCGGTGAGGTCCCCCTTACTGAGGAATTATACGCAAGAACTATGAGGGAAATTGACGAACTGGCTTCAGCTGGCTACAGGACTCTAGGAGTAGCCTACAGAGTCCTCACGGAGTACACAGAAGACTCAAACCCAGAGGATATCGAGAGAGACCTTACCTTCTTAGGTGTTCTGGGGATCATCGACCCACCGAGAGAGGGTGTTAGGGAGGCTATTGAAGCTGCTAGGAGAGCCGGCATAAAGGTAGTAATGGTAACAGGCGACCACAAGCTAACTGCTACTGCTGTAGCCAGAATGGTTGGGATCGATGTGGACAGAGGACTAGTCGTCGAGGGCCGCGAGCTCGACTCCATGAGTGACGAGGAGTTAGTGAAAATTGTTGACAGAGTTTCTGTGTTTGCTAGAGTGACTCCGGAGCACAAGGCCCGCATAGTGCGGGCGCTAAAGCGTAGAGGATATAGAGTTGCGATGACGGGTGATGGAGTTAATGACGCACCGGCCTTAAAAATGGCGGACGTAGGTGTTGCGATGGGCATTAAAGGAACAGATGTAGCTAAAGAAGTTTCGCAGCTAGTTCTACTAGACGACAACTTCGTGACGATAGTTGAGGCTATAAGAGAGGGGAGAACGATATTTGAGAACCTTAAGAAACCGATCAACTACTTACTGACATGCAACTTCGGTGAAGTTGCAGCTCTCTTCGGCTCTCAGCTTCTATTCTTACCACCTCCACTAAAGCCCATACACTTACTATGGGTAAACGTAACGACAGACGCTCTTCCAGCTATCGCACTAGGCCTAGAGCCTGCCGAGCCGGACATAATGAGTAGACCCCCGAGATCGCCGAATGAAGGCTTTATAACTAAGAGAAAGATGGCTTACTACTTAGTGATGGGCTCTATAGTTGGAGGACTAACTCTCGCCATCTACTGGAGGTTTCTAGGAGTCTCCTACGAGCTAGCGCAAACACTAGCTTTTACAGCCCTAGTAACCTCTGAGTTTGGAAGAGCTATTGTTTCGAGAAGTGAAAACACGCCAATATGGAGGATTCCATGGAACAAGTGGATAGTGCCAGCACTACTGGGTTCACTAGTGCTTCAACTAATAGTCCTCTATACGCCACTATCTTCTGTATTCAAGGTAGTACCTATACCTACCCATCTATGGCTTTACCTAGCTACCATACCGCCAATCATAGTGTTAGTAGATGAGACAAGAAAGCTACTTAGACTCAAGATATAGAATTGACCCTTCACTAAGTCGGTCTATAGCTATTCTCACCGGCTAATCTTTATGTAGCTTCAGAGCGGTTTAGAGTAGAACACACCTGTAAAGGACTCGCAACTGTTTTAGTGTATTAGGTCTAAAGGTTTTTGTAGTTTTTCGTGATAATGAGGAGAGATACTTCAAGCCACTTAAAGGTAGAGCTAGATGCGAGCTCCGCGCTGTTAGGCTCGAACAGTGCTCATGACCCCTGCGTAGAGTGGTTGGTAGCCTCAGTGAACCGCAGGGTAGGAGGCACAACCCACCCTAGGATAACCTACAAAAACCTAGAGCGGGAAACGGTATATCTGCTATAGCTAAGTATCTTACGGGCACAGAGTTGACTGAGAGTTGTAGATGGGATGAAGTTCTGGCTGAGGTGAGGAAGCTGTTCTCGGTCGAAGTTGCAGATGATGTTCTGATACCTTCAATCCGCGATATGAAAGTATCTGAGCTCATATCTAAGTTCAGAGAGTGCTTTATAATTGACGTATTAGGGCAGGAGTTAGCCGAAGCGGTAAAGTGGCTTGAGCACGTTAACGCCGAGCTCAACATTCTTTCCGCTAGGTATAGACTATCGGGATATAGTCTTCCCCGCGAGTTCAAGTCCTTTAGAGAGAACCCACTCGCCCACCTAAAGAAGAAGATCTTCATATACGTTTACGACTACGCCAGAGGGAAGATAGGGTTAAAAGAGCTCGTCAAGAAGTCTTCATCCGCAGCATATACTTCGCTCAGGACGAATATGAGGTCAGCGTACCAAGTCTGGGGGTTTTCCGCTATATTAAACTACCTATTTGAAGAGGGCTACGGTATGCACTTTCCAGAGCATAAGTACTTAACGATAGATAGAGCCGGAAAGCAGAAGCAAGGTAAGATACCTCCAAACACCGTTCTCTTTAACCCCAAGAAGGGGTTCATTAGCTTCTTTTACGAAGCCCCGCGACCTCTATCATGGGAAGATAGCGAGGATCTTCGGGCTGTGTGGTCTCTTTATACAACCCTCAGACCAGACATGATGGTGTACTCCGGTAAAGTAATGGACATTGTGGAGCTCGGCTCTAATCCACCTGTTAAGAGGCCTAACATGTTAGTAGAGTTCAAAGAGCTTACGGACTGGTACGAGAGGTCTAGGGATCTAAAGAGCTACTTCAAGAAAAACCCACTTACAGCTGAAGAGTGGAGGAGTAAGTGGTTGAGTGGTCTCTACACGGGTCTAGCAGATGCCCTAGGTGTAAAGAAGAGTGAGATAAGGAAGAGTGTTGAAGAAGGGAGGCCTTTGAGAATTAAGGAGTACAAGCTAGTCCAGGTCTATACTTCTCTCTATAAACCGATGAAAACTTTTCTAGTATCGAGGACAAAGGTGCCTCAGGCTATAAGATCTGAGCTGGAGAACAGCGGAATTGAAGTAGTCGACGGCGTAGGTTTCGACAGAAAGAAGTTGAAGCCGGTAGCAGAGACTATAGAGAGCTACAGCTCTTTTCTCGGTGCCGACTATGTGACTGTAGACCTCCCGGTTAGCACGGTCATTAAGCTAGTAGAGTACGCAGAAAGAGTAGGTCTAAAAGACCTCGCAAATGCTGTAGAGGAACTCTTAAAGAATGCGTAGTGCCCGCAATCAGCATGGTTCTAAAGGGTCTTTAAGACCCCTCTAGCCGCAAGTATCCCCGTTATAGCGGCTCCGTTAATACCTCTCGATAACCCAGCTCCATCTCCTGCTACAAACAATCCCTCGACTGTCGTCTGCATCCAGTCGTCTACAACCGCACGCACGCTGTAGAACTTAATTTCGGGCGCGTAAACCAGGTTCTGCGGTGAGGCTAGACCCGGTAACATATCGTCAAGCCTCTCAACTGCTTCGACGACATCTGTAACAACTCTATACGGTAAAGCCATGCCTATGTCGCCGGGGGTTACGTCCTTTAATGTAGGTTCGACAGAGCTTCTGTCGATTCTAGACCAAGTGCTTCTCCTCCCAGACACTAGGTCTCCTAACCTCTGTATTAGGGGTCTCCCACCACCTAGCTTAGTTGCTGTCATAGCTATCTGCCTCCCGTACTCTACCGTATCTTCGAGGGGGTCGGTCAGCTGGACTGTGACTAGTAGGGCTAGGTTCGTGTTTCTAGATCTAAGCTCCTTGTAGGACATGCCGTTAACGGCTACATAGCCGTTGTATCTTTCAGCTACTACGAACCCCCTAGGGTTAACGCAGAAGGTCCTAACTTTATCGTCGTAAGTCTTTGTGTACATGATCACCTTGGGGTCGTCTATGACGGATACGAGAGGCTCCATTACGTAGTCTGGCACCTCGAGCCTTACTCCTACATCTAGAGGTCCGGGCACTGTCTGCACTCCCAGCTTCTTAGATATTTCCGAAAACCACGCTGCTCCAGACCTACCGGGTGATAGTATTACTTTCATAGCCTCGATTACCCCGCGGTTGGTTACCAGCTTAAACCTCCCTCCGGCAGGCTCTATGTCCGTAACGACTGTTTCGGTTACCAACTTAACTCCTTCACTAACTAGGTAGTCAGTGAGCTTCTTAGTGAACTCTATGCTTGCTTCAGTTCCCAACCGCCTTTGAGCTGGAGCTATGAGTTTAGCACCTGCTTTAGCCGCCCTCCTCTCCCACTCCTTAACTAGCTCTAGGTTAGGAACTCTCAGAGTATCTTCTGATACTCCGAACTTTGTCAGTATGCTATCTAGATACCTTATCATTTCTTCGGCTCTGCTGAAGCTCTTGAGAAGGACAGCTAAGTCGCCTCCAACTTGTGGATGGAGGTTTATAGCACCACTACTGAATAATCCAGCACCACCTACTCCGTATAGCACGTTGCAAGGTCTGCATCCAGCACAAGTTATTCCTAGCTCTCTAGATGTGTGAGCAGCAATTAGAGGGCAGTACCTCTTCTCCACGCTTCTGCCGGCATCAACAATAATGACGTTCTTTAACCCGTGCCTCACGAGTTCGTAAGTAGCAAATAAACCCGCGGGTCCGGCACCTACTACCGCAACATCGAACTCTCTCAATCTTCGTCACCTAAGTATATAGCGTCTTCAACATCTTCTCCAGTACCGAGTAATTTAACAGGCACTTTTAGTGTTGATTCAACCTTTTCGACCCACTCTCTAACGCTCCTAGGGAGCTTAAATCGGTCTCTTAGACCTCTTACTTCCGGGAAGAGCGCATCTATCTTCGTAATTGCTACGCCAGTCGCTGAGTTTAAGGTTACCGCCCTCTTAGCTAGCTCGAAGTCGAACGGAGCGACTCTCCTAGGTCTACCGGTTACTGTGCCGTACTCTATCCAGCCGAGTTTAGCCGCCTCTTCGAACGGTATCTCACCTCTTAGAGGTCCTGGACCTACTCTAGTTACATAGGACTTGAACACCACGATCACCTCACTTACCTTCTTAGGACCTACTCCAACTTCTGAAAGAAATGCTGATGCTGTTGTATCTCTACTAGTAACGTACGGATACGTACCGTGGTATAGGCTTAAGAAGGTTCCCTGCGTTCCTTCAATTAGTACTTCACTACCTCTGTCGATGTATTCATTGACTTTCCCTGCGAGATCGCAAGTGTAGTCCTTCAGCTCCGGAGAGTCTCTAGCTAACTTAAGAACCCTCCTGACTCTATCGACCATGGCTTCACCAACTCCCTGTAAGGTAGACCCTATAGTAGTTGCGAGGTGGTTCGACGACTTCTCACGTAGGGCGTGTTCCTCCTCGATAATTCCAGCGTTATAGTCTACGCAAAGCCTATCGCGGCAACCAGTCTCCTCGATTTCTTTAAAGAGTACATCTAATCTTATTAGGCTACCGGCGGCGATACCTAGTTGAGCACCTGGATAGATGAACGCCGACGGAACAGACCTCAGCTTCCAAGTTCTCCCTCTGTAAACGACCGTGTGTCCAGCGTTGATGGCCCCACATCTCACAGCTAGCTGAATTCTCCTCTTTATAGCTAAGTAAGCGACTACCTTACCCTTACCTTCATCACCGAAAAATCCGCCGACCACAACTATTGCTGACAGTATCCCACCTAACAAGTTAATTTGAGAAATATAAAAACGACTGGTTCACACCTCCAGAAATCACCACGTTTTTTCTTCAACTCCATAACCTAAGCTCCTTCGTATACCCGAATTCAAAAGAACTGTAATTAAGCTGTGGGAACTTACGGCAACTACTTAGGCCTCCTCCTTATAGAAACACCTATGAGGATCCTCTCGCTACCGAAGACTTTGACTACAGTCGTTAAGATAGTTGCTACAACTGCTATCGATAATAATAGAGCTAGTAAAGCTATCGTCTCATCCCCGGAAACGGAAGCTACCACTATAGCTAGAGGTAATCCATAAACGGTTGCTCCAAGTAAAGATGCTTCTATACCGAGCGGAACCCCGATAAACTGAGTCGCAATGAGTCCTACGTACAGTACCGCGCCTATAGGGCCAGCGAGAGCTCCAGCTACTCTAGTATCGCTCGAAAGTACACCTATTAAAAGCCCTAGAGCACCTGAAAAGAGCAGCATTAAACCAAGGGATACTACTAGTAGGGATACGCCACTGCTACCCAAGTACGTGACTAAGTCCCATAAGGACCAAGTAAAAGTTGTTGCCCCAGTAGTTTGGTCTACCTGAGGCATAGCTGACATCATATACGAGAAACCAGCAAAGTATATTACGACCATAAATACGGAGATCACAACGGCTCCGGCAATTTTTGCTAGAGCGATAGTTGACCTACTAACCGGTAAAGTCAGGAGCATTTCGAAGGCCTTTTCCTCCTTCTCACTGGCTACAGCCTGTGCACTGTACATCAAAGTCATCATTGCTAGTATTCCGATGAAGACTGCGAACATCATAGTTGAGCCAAAAAGAGACGATAAAGCCTCTAGATTAACGACTCTACCGCCTACCCTAGTCTCGACTCTAGCTACCACTACTTTGTTCAGCTCAGAAATGTTCACTCCTCTCTCTATCGCTACAAGTAGTTTTGCCGTCTCCCCGAGGGCTCTGGCAACCGCAGCCACCACTCCGGCTCTAGCTTGCTGAAACGCTGACGCTCTATCTATCGCTACGTAGCCGTTTACGAATGCCGTAGCGTTTGGGCCGAGAAGAGAAGCTCCAAAACCTCTAGGGATCGAGATAACTACTGAGAATTTTCGAACTCCCTCTTCTATGGTTCTAACAGCTATTAACCTACCCTTAAGAGATGCATTAACAGTATACACGACTCTAGCTGTGAAGTAGTCCTCGTCCTCAACGATTACACCTACTGGAGCCTCAACAGCTTCGCGAACAACTTGCTCTGTGGCCACACCCACCATTCTGCCAAGTGCTACAAAGTATATCGCCATAAAGACTAGCCCCATGATGAACGCAGGGCTCTTGAGTACCGCCATAACCTCTTTCTTAACCAGCTTAGCTAGAGACAATGCTTAGACCCCCCACAGTTTTCACAAATACTTCCTCAAGGTTTCTCGCAGAGTACTTAACCTTTAACTCACTAGGTGACCCCTCTGCTACGAGCTTCCCTCTATACAGTATGCCCACTCTATCGCATAAGTGTTCTACCTCGAGCATGTTGTGGCTACTAAGTATCACTGTAATACCTCTCTTCTTAGAGAACTCTGCCACCAGGTTCCGAATCCTTATACTGCGCTCAACGTCTAACCCAGCTGTAGGCTCGTCTAGAATCACTAGCTTAGACCCGGAAGCCAAAACTGTAGAAAGAGCCAGTAGCCTCTTCATACCCTTACTGTACCCTCTAATCGGTCTCTTAATGTCCGAACCTAGGTCGGCAATACTGATAGCTTCCTCGATAGCTTCATCCAGTTCCCTCCCCTCAAGCCTCACTCCCAACATGAACTTTATGAAGTCTAGACCCGTGAGGTCTCTATATGCTCCTGCTTCTTCCGGCAGATAAGACAGAAGCTTACGTACTTCAACAGCGTTTAAAACAGTGTCGTACCCAAATACCTTTACGGAGCCCCTCGTTGGTTTGAGAAGCGTCGCTATTATTCTCAGAGTAGTAGTCTTACCGCTACCATTGGGTCCTAGGAGTCCGTATATTTCACCGATAGATACCCGAAACGTAAGGCCATCAACTCCTCGGACACCCCCGGGGTAGACCTTAGTGAGGTCAGTAACATCAACAGCTACGGAAGTGCGCACACTTCTACCCAGTAGACAAGACCTCTGTAGATTTATGTGCGTAAATAGTTACTATCAAAATGGTCGTGTGCTGTTAATTCCTATTTAACCCGATTGGCTATATTATCTTACAAAAGAAGTGGTTTAAGGTAGTGTAGATGTCGTCCGGTAGTTCCTCAGTTATGGACTACTCAAAAAGAGTTAAGCAACGAGATGAGATCGTAAGGATCTCTACTGGAATCAAAGAGCTCGATGAAGCTATTGAGGGAGGAGTTCCTCGAGGGTCCTGGATTGCTATAACCGGAGAGCCCGGCACTGGTAAGTCCATTCTCTGCATGCACTACGCTTGGGCGGGTCTGAAAGCGGGAGACCCAGTTGTGTATGTGACTACTGAAGCAGAGTTTAGAGACGTTATTAGGCAAGCTAGACAGTTGGGTATGGACTTCGAGAGTTACTCGACTTACGATATATCTAGTTCTTGGGAACCTCAGGAACCTCCTCAGATTGTCGTAGTAGATATCTTCGGCTTGCTTAAGGTAGCCAGGCAGCTAAGTGAAGAGCATGGAGAAGAGGGAGCTAGAAGGTATGCTGTACTCGAAATACAGACTCTAGTTGCTGCTATTAGGGAAGCATACAAAATCCTCGGCATACTTAAAGAAGGAGGTAGAGGGGTAACTAAGCACGTGAGGCTAGTTGTGGACTCACTTAGTGCCTTTTGGGCGGATAAACCGGCAATGGCTAGAAAGTATAGCTACGACCTTAAGGTATCTACTCATAGAGAGAACGTGACGGCGTACCTAGTGTCTCAATACGCTATGACCACTAAGAGCACGTTCGGTTTCGGGTTGGAGCATATAGCCGACGGAGTTTTCCACCTATGGATGGAGGACGTCGAAAAAGCTAGGGAGATCAGGAGATACATGATCATAAAGAAGCTTAGGATGACTAACCACTATAGGAAGGCCTTTAGGCTGGATATAGAACCAGGGTACGGAGTGAGGCTTTACTACGAGAAAGACTAACTATTTAAGTAACTTCTATTAACTGCTCCTTTAATTTGAGAATGTCTAGAGTACTAGGTGACTGCATTGAGTGACTTAAGGCTCTTAGTCCACGCGTACTGTCCATCAAGTTATGCGTTAGTCAGGTACCTCTTCGATAAAGGTCTTCACGACAAGCTGGAGATAATCCCCCTAAATCCGGGCAATCCTGTGTCTCTACTTAGATTAGTTCCTTCAGTTCCAGCACTAGCTAGCGACGGAAGGATAGTCGCCGTAGATCCTCTTGAGCCAGAGTTTATTGAAGCTTTACTGTTAAACAAGAACATAAGGAACTACGTCCCGATATCAGAACACGAAGTTATCGAGAGGTTCACTAGATCAGCTAAGTCAAGCGGTTACATCATGCTCCACGTACTCCTAGGTGGGTTAAGCCTCGACGACCTAGTCTCTTCAGAGTTCACCGATATGGCAACAAGAACATACTTCTCAGGCTTAAGTAGAGACTATATTAGAAGCGTGTTACTATCTAGAGCAGAGGCTATCGAGAGAGAACTTCTCGAGTCGTCAGTTAAGTCTGTTGCTTACAGCTTTATTAGAGACGTCTTGGTTTCTACGGATGTCGATCTAGAGAAGCTTGTTGACTACAGAGTTCTGAAGCTTTGGTCAACAGCTAAGCTATCGCAGGGGATAGTATATACCCCGCTTCGCGAGCTTTTCCTGAATAGCAACATACGGAAGGTGTTAGAGTACATACAAGAGCACTACGATAGATTAGTTAAGTCGTTCGAGAATTTCATCGCAAAGCTCTCATCAGACACCGAAGTCTATAGACTGCTATCCGAGGGAAACGTGAGGCGTAGAGCACGTAGTTCCACTTTCTCTTAAAAACACTTATGAGTCTTCTTAAGCTCTGTAATCTGTTTTAGTTTCCTTGCTGCAGTATGAAGGAGATGGCTATAGTTAGGGACATTATCGGACTTCACACTTTAAGGCAAAAGTAAGGAGATTGGTATTTTAAACACTAATTTAGTTTGAAAGAACTAATAGGATGCAGAAAAAGGCTTGGCGGGAGTGTCAGTGTTTGAGATAGGGATTTCTTATAGGCTTAGGACTAGCGATATGGAGTACCTCGCTATGAAAATGCATGAGCTATTGAGGGAGATGGGGACATCAGAGCTCGATACTGTCTACTTCTCTGAGGTTGTGGGATCTGTCGGTAACGCTTCTGTGGCTCTCTACTTGTCGAAGTCTAACGTAGGTGTTTTAGTAGTTGCTTCAGCTTGCGACGATGAGGGTAAGTGCCTTATTGGCCCTGTAAGAGAGATAGCTAATGTATCGAGGAGAATACTCAAGAGATTAGGGGACTTGATAGAGTTACTCAAAGTGGATTACGTAGTTAAAGCTAAGCTAACGCTAGCGGCTACTCAACGCAATTTAGTAAAGTACTTGAAGATGGCTGGTATTGAGGTATCAGACGGAGGTAGCTACGATGCCGGCTGGTATACTGTTAAAATGTATAAGGGCAAGTATATAGTCTCTATGAAGAAGCTGGACGTAGTCATCACTCTAGTCCAAGAAAAAACCGGTGGCTTAGTTAGTGCTCAACTAACGGTCTCTAGATCGCGACAGGAAGCGAGTGAACCAGCAGAAGAGGAATTCGTTGACTGCTTTAAAGCCGTCTCTCAAATAATTGCTCACTTATCTAGTTAAAGAAAACCGAGTAACTTACTCGTAACTAGGACTGCTAGTGAGGATACGGTTATTAAGACGTTATCATCTAATAGAGGAGGTATCTCGTAGTGCTCTACGAGGCTAGCAATCAAGGCCGCAACCAGTCCAACGTATCCAGCGTAGTAGATACCTATAGGTAAAGTAACAACAAACATGCCTAGGTTACCCAGCCACGACTTAGTTCTCCTCTTATATATGGCGTTTCTTATTACTCCAGTAGCGGCATCCCCAAAGGACATGAAGGTTAGGGGTATGACTGCGTATATGGGGTTACCGAATATAACCCATAGTAAGAGGAGGGCTAGACTCCACGCAAAGCAGAAGTTTACTTCATACATATTGTCTTTCACTTGAAACCAGTAGAGAAGCTTGCCGGTTCTGTGCGGTATGTAAGTTATTACTGCTAGAATTAGAGCAAATACTGCTGGTACGAGAGGTGAGGTAAACAAGTATGGGACTACGAGCGCAACTACTCCACCGGCCATCACGTGGATTATTTTGCGGTTGTAGTAAACAACTACTCCATCACTTAGCCCCCTTCTTTTGAGGGCTAAGTAGACGTACTTAGTTAGAGCTAAAACCCCCAGAACGTATAAAAACAGAGGCACCGCAATCAAGATCTCGACTAGTAAATTATCTGTGATTATGGCACCGGGCGACAGAGTGGACATTCAAGACTACCATAAGCTTATTTAGGCGGGGTATATAAGTATATTTAAATAATCGGATATAAGTACCAAAGCTTCTTACTAGCGTTTCAGTATTCACACTAATTAGTGTGTACCTGAATCAAGAAAGTATAACCCAGCTTTCACGTCTCCCGCGTTTGTGAAAGGAATTCGAAGGCTGTGTAGTTCGCAGCAATTAAGTAATCACTTAAAACCTTACCCACTCACGTACACTTCGACTAGATGAAGTGTTATGTGAGAAGGACAATCACTGTAGTGGAAAGGTGAGTCCGCAGTCGCTAACCAAGGATCAACTCAGAGGTTCTTAAGCATGGTGTAAACAGTAGGTCTTTTTAGCTAGTAGACCGAGTATAGTTAGCTGCCTTATATTTCGCTAATGACGCTACCTGCAGTAACTTAGTAATCACGTAAAGATAGCATACGCATGCCAGCAGTACTACAGAGTACGCTAGAGCTCCCCGAACTACTTGCTCGAGTACGCCACCGATCATCAATAAGAAGATCCTCACATCTCTAGAAGCTATACTAAGTGAAGGCCTCAGTGCCATAGGGTGGATGCCTAAGTCGAACTGACTTCTAATGTGCAGGTAACTCACTAGTAGAGCTCCACTTATTGCTAAAGTCGGTACGACATTGTCAAATGGCTCCGGAAGGCATTCACTCGACGATATTGATGCTGATGCTACTATGAGTATGTCAGCGAGTCGATCTAGCATAGAGTCTAGAAATGACCCAAATTTCGACTCCATTTTCTTCGCTCTAGCCAGCTCACCATCAACTCCGTCTACAATAGAGGAGATTTCAGCTACCACACCACCAATAGCTGGCAAACCGATGGTAAAACTTATAGCTGAGAGTATTGATAATATAAACGATGCTACCGATACCTGGTTTGGTGTTATTGGAAGATTACTTTTTAGTATTAGCTTTGTTATTCTAGTTGATACTCTCCTGTTTACGTACTTAGATATTGGACCATCGGTAGATTTAATAAAAATCTCTACACTAATGGCGTCCCCTATAACAAAACTGAGTAGAGTTATTAAATAGCTTAAAACTAGAGATACATATACAATTGATCTCGATAATCAAAATGCTATTTCAAAGAAATCTATTCGATTAGTTACCGAACGTAAAGTTGATTTAAAGCTTTATAATGTGTCATGAGCTTATTCTCGATGACCTGTCTTGAGCACATATATACCCATGTCGCTAAACAACATGGTTAAAATGAGTGAAAACAAAGAGTTGCTTACTCAGGTTGAGATGGTAAATAAGTTCATCATGTGTATTTCTTCGCTTATTTATCATGGTCTTGGAAGCAATTACCCTGGTCTTAATGCCTTGTTCTTCTTGAGGCTTCGAATGCATGGGGTTGACTTACAGGTTGGATTAGTCGATGACACAGAGACATACTTAAAAACTCTAGTCTCACTGGTTGGAGATGAGAAACTGGCTCACCAGCTCCTCAGGTCTATACTACCCAAGAAGAAAGCCTTCGAAGAAGCAATCAAAGTACTTCTGTCATCGCAAAGCAAGGTAGAGCTTGAGATGTCTCTCTTAAACATCATGAGAAAGTATGAGAGAGATATAAGGTCTGTTTGCAGAGAGTTACGCTAGTCCGCTCTACCAGCTTCAAGAAGGTTTAAGAAGGTTGCCTAAGAGGTAACTTCTTCACCCCGATTTTAACTACGAATCCCTCGATATCCCAGGTCTTTACGTAGGAACCTTCCTCGGGGGGTTCTCTAGCAAGCTTTACGGCTCTAACTTCTCTAGATATGTAGTCACCGAGGGAGCTTAGTGCTGCTAGGATGTCTTCAGAGTCCGAATCTATAGTGACATCTATGAATTCTGAGACATCAAGACCCATCTCTTTTCTCATGACCTGTATTCTGCGCACGAGCTCCCGCGCTAACGCCTCCATATAGAGATCTTTATCTACACTCCTGGGTAGGCAGACCGTGATTCCTTCCTCATGGATCGACTCGAAGTCGCTCTCAGAGCATGCTAAAGCATCCACTGCCGTTTTAACAGTTTTAACGTTAGACAGCCTGGATATTACGTCCCTCAATGGCTCTATACTGCGCAGAACTTTATCATTCGATACTATAATGGCCTCCCGCATCGGCCACCTAATCTTTATTCCAAGCTTGTTTCTTAGTGAGGCCAGTAGCTCTACTGCCTTAAGAGCAGTTTTAAAGCTCTCCTCTAGTTCCGGTCTTACTCTGGCTTCATCTACCTCCTCGATCTTAGTTAAGTGAACACTCTCAGACTCCTTGGGTTCGAAGTACTTTATGAAGCGTATCCAGAGGGCTTCCGCTATATGCGGGACAGCTGGAGATAACAGCTTAACTAACCTTTTCAGCACGTAGTAGAGAGTAGCGTAGACTGCGAATCTGTCGTCACCTACCTCACTCCAAACTCTCGGTCTGACTAGCTTTAGGTACGTCCTGCTTAAGTCCTCGACGGTAAAGTCTATTAAGACCTGAACCGCCTTATGGATCTCGTATTTAGACATCAACTCAACAAACTCTTTAGTGGTCGTGTTTATCCTCGAGAGTATCCACTCGTCTTCGACGGACAGTTTACTGGAGTAGCTCGTGAGGTCATGTTTCTTAGGAGAGAACTTGTCTAAGTCCATATACATAGCAGCAAACCTAAAGACGTTCCACAGTATGTTCAGTATGCTAGTTGAAACCTTTCTGACTTCATCAGGGTCGAACATGAAGGACTCTCCGGGTGGATACCTAGAGAGTAGGTAGAGCCTCATCGGGTCAACTCCGAACCTCTTGACCGCTTCTTCAGCATATACTACGTTACCTAAGTGCTTAGACATCTTCCTCCCGAATTTATCGAGGACGTGACCTTGTATGAGGATCTGCTTGTACGGAGCCACGCCTTTATCTATAACCGATGTAGCTAGAAGCGAGTAGAACCACCCTCTGGTCTGGTCGACGGCCTCAGTTATGAAAGTGTACGGATATAGCTTATCGAAAAGATCCTTATTCCTCAACCCATCGACAGACGCTATCCATGCAACACCGCTGTCTATCCAGACGTCAACAACGAACGGCTCTCTAACCCATTTAGAGCAGTCCTGCGTTTTGAGTTCAACCATATCAATCCACGGTCTGTGAACAAGTCTATCGTCATCTACTTCAGGGAGAACTGAAGCGCGGCTCTTTAATTCCTCAATACTACCGATTACGAGTATCTTGCTAGGGTCTTCAGAACACCTCCAAATAGGTAGCGGTGTACCCCATATTCGAGACCTAGATATAGTCCAATCTTTAACGTTCGCTAGCCATGACTCAAACCGACTTCTGTGCACCTTAGGATAGATCTCGACTGAGCTGAGAGCTTCTAAGAGCTTCTCTCTGAGGTGACTCATGGCTATAAACCACTGTCTATCTGCTCTATACACTAGTGGAGTACCACACCTCCAGCAGTGTGGGTATCTATGGACAACTTTTCCCGATTTAACTAAGAGGTTCTTCTTTCCGAGGACTTCGATAACGAGCCTAGATGCCCTGTCTACCGTTAAACCACTAAACACTCCAGCTCGGTCTTCAAATACCCCACTAGAGTTGACTGTACTAGTAATCGGTAGTCCGTACTTAACTCCAAGCTCGAAGTCCTCCGGACCGTGACCAGGAGCTATGTGTACGAGCCCGGTGCCCTCCTCAAGACTGACGAATTCTGCGTCTAGGACTATGTGGCTACTTGCGTGCTCTGCGTGGAGGGGCACCTCCTCTAGCAGTGGGTGCTCATAAGCTAAACCTCGTAGTTCGACCCCCTTTCTAGTATCAGAGCAGCTCCAATTATCAAGTCCAAGTTCTCTAGCTACTTTATCTGCTAACGCTTTAGCTACGTATAGCTTCTCACTTCTTATATCCAGCAGGCAGTACTCTGCATCAGGGTGGACGGCGACAGCCTCATTATCAACTAGAGTCCACGGGGTGGTTGTCCATATGAGTAGGTACTCCCCGTCTTTACCTTTAATCTTGAACTTAACGTACACTGAAGGAGATTCTTTCTCTTCGTAACCCATATCAACTTCTGCGTCGCTTAGAGCTGTCTCACACCTAGGACAGAAAGGAAGCACCCTATATCCTTCATAGAGTAGTCCCTTCTCCCAAGCTCTTTTTATTATGTACCACACGTACTCTATGTACCTACTTCTCCTAGTTTCATAAGCGTTGTCTAAGTCTAGCCATAGCCCAAGGAGCTCGGTTGCGTATAGTTTCCAGTATGTAAGGTAGTAGTCAACGAGCTTGTTGCACTCTCCAACGAACCTCTCGAGTCCCACCTTCTCGGAAATATCTCGCTTGGTCTTTACACCTAGCTTCTTCTCTACTTCTACCTCAACCGGCAGACCCTGCTCGTCCCACCCACCTTGAGCCCAGACATCGTAGCCTAAGACCTTGTGATACCTCAGCACGAAGTCCTTATACACTCTCCCCCTTAGGTGACCGACGTGTGGATATCCATTAGCAGTAGGAGGTCCCTCGAGGAAGCTAAATAGGTCTCTTCCGGAAAGAGCGCGCCACTTACTTGGTATATTCCTCTCCTTCCAGTACTTCCTTACCTCATCCTCTATCTTTCTTACGTCCAGCGGAGGTAAATCAATAGCAGACCCCTACAAAGCTAGATAGATTAACCTAATAAGCTCCTAGAAAGGGAGCTCGATTTCGTTAGCTATGTAACTGAGTTAAATTGAGCCCGATATATGGTAGTTCGGTGATGGATAGTGCTGGATTTAGCCTCCACCATACTATGCTCGGTTTCTGCCTTCATCATTCTCTCTAACTCTATCCTGATGTTGCTAGCTTCTTTAAGTAGAGCTAGGCCACTTGAGCTAAGCCGCAGTGGAGTTCAATCCAAGGTTGAGGTAGCAATAGTTGTACCAGCCTATAGAGAGGGACCTTTCATACACTACGTGATCCAGTCTCTCAAGGAAGTAGACTACCCAAAGAACCACTTGAAGCTAGTTATAGTTGGGGAAGAAGACGACGTAGAAACGTATAGGGAAATAGAGAAGCTGTGCGACGTCAGAAGCGATCATATAGACTGTGGTGGCATAAGGGGGATTTATATAGTTAATACGTCAGGAGAGCGCGGTAAGCCAGCTGCTCTTAATTTCGCTCTTAAGTATGTTGACGCAGACATCGTAGGGTTTTATGATGCCGAGGACTTAGTACACCCAAAGCACGTTTCAATAGCTGTTGAGCTACTCGAGGACAGCTCCGTAGCTGCCGTTCAGTTCGTCCGCGAGGTGGCGAAAATTCCGGGAGCGTTAGGGGAAGCTCAAGCCGCCGACTTCTACTTCTACTACATGGTTTTACAACCTTTCTTAATGCGGTATACGGGGTTGGCTGAGATATGCGGTTCAGCTTTCTTTATTAAGTCGTCACTCTTAAAAGAAACTGGTGGATTCAACACTAACTCTCCAGCTGAAGACCTAGACCTAACCTATAGATTAGGGGCTTTAGGACTAAAAGTTCTGCTGGCCCTACCTCCTTCAACAACTAGACCAATAGCCGGCACTTCTAGCTTGATAAAGCAGAGAGCTCGCTGGATACGGGGTGGGATATTGTCGATACCTACCGGATTCAGTGCCGCACCTAGGTCTATTCCCTTAATGCTAATAACAGGGTTCATGCCCATAACCACTGTAACTTCCTCACTAACTCTACTGCTAGGTGTAGTAGCACTACTCACAGGCTCTACCCTTACGTTGTCTAAGTATGCTATAGTTGCTTTGGTATTTGCTTGTGTGCTAGGTGCTTCATCGGTGCTTGCGTCTAACTTGGGTAAGACTCGTATGCTTAGGTATCTCGCCATCATGTCCTTCGTGTATTACTTAGCTAGCTGGAGGGCTCTTGTCGAGCTATTTACTTCCCCAAGGAGTTGGACAAAATCACAGTCTAAAGCTTGAAACGGATTTTTATCTGAACTTTGCTTTAAAACTTGGTGAGCAAGGTCCATGAGCTCTAGGATAGAAGAACTAAAGAAGCTCTACGAGCAGGCGATGCTGGGGGGAGGTAAGGAAGCTATCGAGGCTCAACACTCTAGGGGCAAGCTTACGGCTCGCGAGAGGGTCGAGCTGCTGGTAGACCCTGGCACCTTCCTCGAGTTAGACATGTTCGTTCGACACAGAGCAACAGAGTTCGGCATGGACAAGAGGTGGGTTTGGGGAGACGCTGTAGTAACTGGGCTAGCTAAGATAGATGGAAGGAGGACGGTAGTCATAGCTCAAGACTTCACATTCATGGGTGGGTCATTGGGGGAAATGCATGCTGCGAAGATAGTTAAGGCAATGCAGTTCGCGATCAGCCAGGGCATTCCCATAGTCTTTTTAAACGACTCAGGTGGAGCTAGAATACAGGAGGGAGTGGACTCCCTTAAGGGTTATGGGGACATATTCTATATGAACGTTATGGCGTCTGGTGTAGTACCGCAAATAGCGGCAATTATGGGTCCCTGTGCCGGGGGGGCGGTTTACTCACCCGCTCTCATGGACTTCGTAGTGATGGTGAAAAAGACATCATTCATGTTCATTACCGGCCCTAGAGTAGTTAAAGCAGCTATCGGTGAAGTAGTCGACGAACAACAGCTCGGAGGTCCGGAGGTTCATGCTTCTAAGTCTGGGCAGGCAGACTTCGTTGCCGATAACGACAAGGAGGCAATATCGATAATCAAGAGGCTTCTATCTTACTTACCGAGTAACAACATGGAGGATCCACCGGTAATTAAGGTTGGCGATCCTCCCGATAGAGACGTTCCTGAACTAGATGAGGTAGTTCCCGAAGACCCTAACGCTCCCTACGATATGTATAGAGTTATAAATGGAGTGCTGGATGCTGGGTCGTTTCTGGAAGTAAAGGCTCATTGGGCTAAGAACGCTATAACAGGCTTTGGCAGGATAGACGGAAGATCGGTTTGCGTTATAGCTAATCAACCTAACTACCTCGCTGGAGTCCTGGATATAGACTCTTCAGACAAGATAGCGGAGCACGTAAGGTTCTGCGATGCCTTCAATATACCCATAATTACTTTCGTAGATGTTCCAGGCTATATGCCGGGCACTAGGCAGGAGCACGGTGGGATAATAAGACATGGGGCGAAGGTTCTATACGCCTATAGTGAAGCGACGGTCCCGAAGATAACGGTAATAGTTAGGAAAGCTTACGGTGGTGCCTACATAGCTATGGGGTCTAAGCACCTAGGGGCCGACTTTGTAGCTGCCTGGCCGACTGCCGAGATAGCTGTCATGGGACCCGAAGGGGCTGCTGAAATAATCTGGAGGAGAGAGCTTGAGGCAGTTAAAGACCCGCAGGAGAGAGCTAAGCTACTAGCTAAGTTTACAGAAGAATACAGAAGCAAGTTCGCTAACCCATATGTAGCAGCCAGCCGAGGTTATATAGACTCAGTGATCCAGCCAAGAGACACTAGGCGCGTAATCGCAAGAGCTCTCGACATGCTGTCTACAAAGAGAGAAGTGAGAATATGGGTTCCACCTAAGAAGCACGGATTAACACCAGTTTAGCCAAAGTCCTCGCTTTTCAAAATAAGACAACTAAAGTTAATGAATGTTTTCGAGTAAACAAGAAGTTAAACCTGCCCAGTTTGATCTCTGGAGAGTTCAAGTAGCTTAGTTGACAGAATAATGTAGCTAGAGCGAGCCCGTTTGTCCCTGGATGCTCACTCTTATTAGTTTGTTTTCGTTCGTAGCTGTATCCAGGGGCTTCCACCTCACCCATACAGATATTGGTATCTGTATGGCTTCATGAGTGGCTGTTGAACCCAACGGCACGGAGCTCCCATCTAGCTTAAGCCTCGGGTGGCTTGGAGCATCGCTCCCATCACCACCCAGGCTTATCAATAAAATAAACAAAAACAACGCTTACAAGCATTTCCTAAAAATCATCAAGAAGAAAACAGCCCGCCTTAAGAGAGGCTCCTAAACCGAAAAACGTTATCTTACGCTATACTTAGTGCGAGAAGTCCTATTAGAGTTGACGCGTGGTTGCAGACACGATTTCGCAGCTAGTTGATCATACTAATGCTCGTTGAAGAGATCACACATACCTTCATAGAATGCCGTAACTTTCTATCGGTAGCTCGTTAAAGCTTTTATTTGCTGAATCGACAATAGAATAGTTGCTCTTTGGTGATATCTATGACAATACGTGTAGGCATAATTGGGCAGGGGTACGTAGCATCAACACTAGCGCTAGGATTAGCTAGAATTAAGGAGGGAGAGATAGGCCTTAACGGAATTCCGTTTCAGAACTTTATTAAAAGCTATAGAGTTGAGGATGTAGAGATAGTGTCGAGTATAGATGTCGACGCTAATAAGATAGGTTTGTCTCTTCTTGATGTCGTTAGAATGTACTTCCCTAGTTTAAGTAAAAAATACGAGTCTTTAGAGAGAGTTAGGGTGTCCCCGGGTATACACCTCGGGAGCACTAGAAACCTCCCCATAAAAGCCGTGGGAATAGAGAGCGAGGTGGGTCTAGAAAACGCTATTTACGAAATAGTGAATGAGTGGGACAAGAGTGGTGTAGACGTCTTAGTAAACCTTATTACGACTGAGTATTCAGAGCCCTTAGAGAGCTTTCACCACTTACATAAACTAATCAGATCTAATGAGTACGAAGGTCTTCCAGCGACTTACGCGTATGTATATGCGGCAGCAGTTTACGCCGAGACTGTGAAGCCGGTTGCGTTCATAAACGCTATTCCTGCTACAGTAGCTAGAAGTAGGTCGATCGTTAGAGCATTCGAGGAGAGAAACAGCATTGTTCTCGGGGACGATGGAGCTAGTGGTGCTACACCACTAACTAGCGACATCCTGGAGTATCTAGCTGAGAGAAACAGGGTTCCTAGGGGGGTCGTGCAGTTTAACATAGGTGGAAACCTTGACTTTCTAGCACTTCTGGACGAGACTAGAAACAAAGCGAAAGAAAAGACCAAGAGCACCGTAGTATCTGATGTTCTAGGCTTCGAGGTGCCAACCTTCATTAAGCCTACCGGCTACGTGGAGTACTTAGGAGATAAAAAGTTCGTGTCTATGCATATCGAGACCATAGGGTTCAACGAGTCAATCGACGAGATAGTTGTGAATGCGAGGATAAACGATAGCCCCGCACTAGCCGGTCTTTTAGTAGACCTCGTTAGGCTAGCTAAAATAGCTCTTAACGCAGGGTATAGGGGGACTTTATACGAAATCAACTCTTTCTATATGAAGAGTCCGGGACCTGAGGGATCAAAGTCTATATCTAGGATAGTAGCCTACCAGATTCTCGTGGACTGGCTCTTGAGAATGGGAGAACTAACGAGATTACCTAGGTACAGCGTACACAACTTCATTCCAGAGCTTAAGAAGATATACGACCTATAGTCACCATGATTCGAGAAGCAATAGTTCTCGCAGCTGGATGGGGGAAGAGATTTAAAAGCCGTGAGCACAAGCTACTCGCTAAAATACTCGGATATCACCTGATCGAGTATCCGATAAGAAGTATAGCGTCTGCGGGGTTACGGAGGATCCTAATAGTAACTAATGGCTTACTGCTCAAGAAGCTAGAGCGTATTGTGAGAGAAGTAGAGAAAGATGTTGGTGTAGAAGTAGACTTAGTATTAAACAATGAGGTCAGTAGAGGTAATGCTTACTCACTAGCTTTAGGGCTAAGCTTAATAAGGGAAGAGCTAGCCCTAGTTACAGTTGCTGACCATATCTATCCCTTAACTCTAGTAGAAAGGTTACTGAAGGGATACAGTGGAGTGTCCCTCGGGGTTGGTGGAGACAGAGAGCCGAAGCACGTTGAAATATCAGAAGCTACACTCGTGGAAGTAGGTGCCGATGGAGCTATAGAGGACATAGGTAAGAACCTAAAGTCGTGGAGCTATGTCGACACAGGTCTACACATAGCTTCGACAGATCTACTGAAGTATACAGGATGCTGTAGATACGAAGGTGAGCTAGCGTCACTATATAAGTGCTTTTCGAGAGCTACACGCCGTAGCGCAGTTATAGACGTCACAGGTAGCCCATGGAAAGATATCGACACGTGGGATGACTACATAAGCGTAGCTCAAGGAAAGGATAGAGTAGTTGCCGCATTCGCTATTGAGAGCTGGAGGAAGTAGGGTAGTAACATCTAGCGGTTTTTAGGGGTTCAGCTCTGATGCAGGTTTATATCGGTTGATTTCATCGCCTCATCCTCGTTCCCCCGCACTCCGCTCGGGTTTTCATCAGGCTTGGGGGCGTTCAGGGCGACCCCTAGCACCCCACATCTTAGATGTCTCGGGGAGAGCCACCATCTACACTATCTAACGGCTCTCGATCCCTCATCGA
>Ga0105162_1000313_pt1 | contig 32357 bp, 35 predicted proteins | sample JNZ201metaG_FD_81532 | JGI IMG/M metagenome (GOLD analysis project Ga0105162, IMG submission 81532) | Hot spring microbial communities from Jinze hot spring, China to study Microbial Dark Matter (Phase II) - JNZ 20120812A | ecosystem: Environmental > Aquatic > Thermal springs > Hot (42-90C) >...
TACGTTGCGTGGTTTAATTAACGATATTTTCAAGGAGTTAGTTGAAATCAGTATTAAGACGAAAGGTCCGTTAAGAACAGTTTTTGTATCTGCAACAAAAGGTTTTAATATTGATGCTTTACATGGAATTATACATGAAGCTTTCTGCGCATGTGGTGATCTAACATAGGTGTATGTAATAATGGAATACATATTGATTATGCTGAGACTAGATCCATTAACAGCTTTCTTTACCATAATTCTTGGAATACTATTGCTTATAGCTGGTAAATTAATTATTAAAACGATCACCGGATTAGTATTCGGAGCTGGAATTAGCATCTTCACATTTAGAATCTTAAGTTTACTCAATATTAGCTCATCAATGATTCTAGTTTTATCTTCAATTGTTTTCATAATAGGCTATTTGGTAGGCTGGTTTCTAATAAAATTTTTCATAAGCATAACTACTGGATTCGCTCTAGGAGTTGTCCTCACCCATTTACTTAATCTTCAAAATACCCTCTTATACTCCGTAATAATAATATTGATTTGCATCATAATATGTTACTTATTAGCCGAAATAGCAATCACCATAGTTTCAGCAATATTAGGAATCATACTGGTAATAATTGGTTTTGAAAATCTATTTCATAAACCTATGTTAACCGTTGTATCAGTGGTTTTATTACTTGTTCTAATACTCTATTATAAGACTAAACATTGATTGTGATCAATAATTATTAAGAACTAAAAATGTGGTTTCAAGACTCTGTACGAGTGAATAAATTATGATGAATAAGAAGCTCGATGAAGTTGTTGATGAGGATAGAATTGTAGTTAAGAGATATTATAAGGTTCTAATAAGATTGCCTTCGATAAAACAGATCATGCCACTATACTTTACACTTCTACTTGTTCTCTTCATTGTAAATAAGATCTACTTCATATTCATGATTATTCAAACATTTGTATACATGATATACACGAATTTATCAAAAACTCTTCTAAATAATAAACGGTTCATAGCTTTATCAATAGTATCAACACTTTATGCTATTTCATTAGACTATATATTTGGATTCAACATTGGATTAGCTTCATCGATAGCTTTACAAACAATCGTAATTGTAGGATTAGATGGTCCAAATCTAATTAGTTACCTAACACCTACTATACCATACTTCGGAACAATAACGATAACACAAAGAGTAAACAAATCGCTAATTGTTTTGGGAGCGTTAACATCGATATATACGGTGATTTTGAATTACCTAATATATAAATGTATTTCGCGATATAATGTAAACGGGTTCTCCTCATTCGAGATTGGAAAATTATTTTTAGAAAATAGATTGAAGGGAAGCAAGGAAATCGAGAATGTTTTTGAGAAACTAAGTAAATTAGAGGTTATTAAACCATGTTTATTCATTAGTGACAGGATGGCTATAGCTTACACGGATCTTCACTACGGACCATTCTACAATACCGGTAGTAGCGAACTACCGAATCTAATGATAAAGAATTTCGAGAACAAAGGCTATTGCGTATTTGTTCTACACGGCGCTGGATCTCATGATAGGAATCTCCCGAAAAGCGACCTCAATCAAGTAATAATCGATAAGTTCGTGGATAAATTGAATAGAGTTGAAGAGGGATTTATAGATAGGTTACATGGAATATTCCATGTAGAAGGAGACGATAACTGGGAGGCTACTGGAGTAGTTTTTGAAAAAACTACGTTGCTCTTCTTGTCAAGACCTTATGGGGGTATAGATGATATACCATATCATATTCAGCAGTGGTTGGATTTAGAATCAAATACAAGGGATTTAGGTAGGATCCTAATTATTGATTCACATAATTGGGAATTATCGAATAAACCAGATTACAATGCTCTAAAAACATTACTTTTGAAATCTATTGAACATATAGTTGAAATGAGGAAATCCGAAGCATCCGAACCTCTTGTTAGATATGCATGTATAGATACTGATTTAGAGGGATTAATTGGAGGACGGATCTGTGGATTAGAATTGGTTAAGAAAGATACAAATGAGAAGTTTATTCTACTATATCTAAGAGGCAATAATATGGAGAAATATTTGAGAAACAATATTATACGTTTAGTAAAGGATTTCTACAAGGATAACGTTATTGTAGAAGTTGTTTCAAACGACGAACATAGTGAAACTGGAATATACTCCTATACGCTATATAAACCAATACGCTGTAAACGTGGTTTGGAAAACATAATAAGTAGTTTGATGAAGAAAATATCTATGACAATGTACTCCAGTAACTGGGTAACAATATGCTTCGAAGATAAGGTGCCTTTACTACAGGATGGTGCTTATAAATTACTCGATATTCTTAGAAAAACCTATCCAAGAACAGCTATTCTACTCATTATTCTCTTAATAACAACACCGTTCTTCGCTAAACTCATTCAAAATATGTTAATATAAGGATTGTGTGTAGGGTCGGTTCGGTTAACCGCCGCTCTACCGGGCTGAGCTACGGGCCCACACCATTAATTTAGAGGGAAATCAGGTTTAAATACTTAAATCTCGAGTCTATCATACTCAATTACGAGGTGTTTATTTTGAGCAGTCCTGGTTTTAAACCAAAGCCTTCGCATAGGATTGAGAACATAGTTGCAACCGTTATTCTCGAACAACCGCTTAATACGGAGCTAATAATGGATAAACTTAGAGACCTTATATACCAGCCAGATAAATTCCCAGGTTTAGTTTTTAGAATTGAGAAACCTAAAGCAACGGCATTAATTTTTAGATCTGGGAAAATGGTGGTTACTGGAACTAAAAGCATGAATATGTTGATCGAAGTTGTTAAGAAGATCGTTAAGTATCTCAACAGAGCTGGAATAGATATAGTTTCTAAACCAAGAACTCAAGTTCAAAACATAGTAGCATCAGGAGATATTGGTGCTCGTGTGAATCTCGAGGAAGCAGCTTATACTCTCGAAGACTGCATATACGAACCAGAACAATTCCCCGGACTTATACATAAAATGAGGGATCCACATGTTGTTCTCCTAATATTTAGTAGTGGCAAAATGGTTCTAACCGGTGCGAAGGAGGAGATAGAAGTTGCAATTGCAGTTGAGAAAATTGCTAATAGACTATACGAAGCGGGCTGTTTACTAGGAGTATAGAATTGGAATTATTGGATATTAGTAAAATATCATTTTTCCCTTACATAGAACATATCATATCATTAATACCAATACTATTAACCTCTATAGCGAAAACTCTCGATATAAATGGGTTAGATTAAAACAAGTATCCTATTGCCTCCCCGTTTCTTAATAGATTTAAGCAATTTCCACGCTCTCCTCCTACCTGGTGTGAGTGAATAAGCTTCCCTCCGACTATTAGCAGGCTTTGCTAAAACCATGTCTTTCAATACAACAATAGATATAGATGCTCCTAAACTATTCACATCGTCCCTAATTCTCTCCAGATCCCTAATAATACCCTCAATATCGGTAAATCCGGGGATCTCGATAACCGCTTCTTCCGTACCTCTCGAAGAATCCAAACCATAAATAACCACACCTCTCCACTTCCTAACGAAATCCAAAACAGCTTCTGTTAAGTAACCTGTTATTTCATTAGGAATATACGGGTCTAAACCTCTCTCTTCTACAAATTCGCCGAATTTATCTAGATCGAGAATAATAATAAGACCTTCTACAAGCAAAATCCAACCCTAATAGAAGAATTCAGAGTGAGATGTGTTCTTCATCCACATAGTCCTAGGCTGCCCACCTCATCATCGAGGGAGTAAATGATTAAAATACATAATTAGATACTATTGTTAATCCCTATTATTCTTAAAACTTCATAAATTATTGTTTGTTTTCTAAAATGTTCATTATTGATAATTTCAGTAACGTTATTGAACAATACTTATAGTGTTGATATGTAGCTAATTAAATCATTTCTTAAATGGGTGGACCATGCACTCTAGCTTCAATTTTATCTAAGAATCTCAACCTCTTAGGTATTGGTGGATGCGTACTCATAATTTCCTTAGATACAGGTTCTTCTATTTTCTTTATTCTCTCAATATAGCTGTCGATATCTCTCCAATCAATATAACTATCCTCTGATCTCCTAATTCCATATGGATCGTATAGTGGATTAGCAACTGCTTGTGTTAAAGCATATATGAATAGTGCTTTAATCCTACTATTACTTACCATCTCCCTCGCATCTTCAAACCTATTATAGTATAAGTATAGCTTAGCTAAACTCCTCTGCATATACCTAGCTCCCGAAACTCTAGCGCCGTGGAGATCGGCGTAATACTCCCTCAACCTACTAAAAGCTAATACGAGAATATTCAATAGAATACTCATAACTACAGCTAAAATACCGATGAGTATGAAGATTAAACCCCCGTTCCTCCTCTCACCGTCTCTACGAGAGGTGAAACCAGATATTAAACCTAATCTAATCAACAATAATCCAGTGAAGTATAAGATACTGGGGATCATTCCTATGAAGAGCATAATTGAACCATCTCTATGTTTATGATGGCCAAGCTCATGGCCTATAACCGCTTCAAGCTCATTCCTATCAACAAGTCTTAACATAGATGTCGATACAGCAACGTATCTACCAGTTAAGAAGTTGCCGTAAGCAAAAGCATTTGGGGGTCCTCTAACAACAACAGCTTTGGGTGACTTGGAAAACCCGGATCTCGATGCAACCTGATCGACGATTTTCTGAAGTTCAGGGTCTCTCTTAGCACCATACATTAAGTTTATCATAGCTGGAGATAGCAAATATACTATACCATTAAATATAATGTAGAAAATAATTATTCCAAATATTAAATATGGAATTGGAGTTGCACCGATAACATCCATTAATACATACGTTATTATACCTACTCCAGCTAAACCACCCAGTATTATTGATATCATCGCTATAGCCATTGATGCATTTAGAGAAAACCTACCGCTAAGTTTCTCGGCAACTTTAGGAGCTATTAACATGGATATTATAATTACTACTATGAAACTAATCATATAAACGATCATTAGCGTCATGAATGAGAACGGGTCCCAGAACAGTATCCACATACAGATTCCCCATTGCTTTTCCATAAATTAATGATTTAAACCGCTAATTAAACTTTACCATAGAGATGCTTGAACAAATCCTTTCTTCAAACCTTTCCTAAACTGATATTTAAAATATGCTAAACCAGCTGTGAAGAATAGCGTTGCGTAACAATAGCCTATTAGAATCATGTTCTCAATATTCAACACTGGTTCCATGCCGAGAATAGAGTATCTAATTAGTTCAGCTGGATAACTAAATGGTGTTGCTAATGCAAAGTTTCTAACATAAATTGGAAGTCTACTCAAAGGTGTTAAACCACCAGTTGAGATTGGTAGTAGGAAACTGAGGAATTCGACGATAAAACCGGATACTCCTGAAGATACCATTGTCGCGCCTAGGAACAACGCGTATCCTAATACAACAAGTATCATCATAGTGAACGCCGCTAGAAACATTATGGTATCATATATGATTATTTTAGGCGGTCCTATGAAAATAGTTATCATTATGTAATTAACCGTGAGACTTAAACCAAACCACATTAGTGAAACAGGAATTAATCCTAGATAATGCGGAAGTATTCCGCTACCGGTTGCAATATAGTATTCTAGAATACCATTGTTAATCATCCATCTCAATTCAGCAGCCCAATCCCAAGTAGCTATTGAATACACCATGAATATGAATAATGATGCGAATGCGTAGGAAGCTACAATATGTTGATCAACTTCTCTACCCATGAATAAGGAAACCGGAGCTAGGAATAATATGATCCAGAACGAGAAACTTATTAATCCATAAATAAAACCCCTGCTTCTAACGAGATCGGAAACAAAATAAGCTTTGAAAACAGCATACGCTCTCCTAAGAGAACTTAACACCCTCCCTCACCTTCTTCTTCTCCCACACATCTATGGTTTTCGAACCCAAAGGTGTGTAGATGATTGATAAAGCTATAGCTAACGATAATAGTATGTATAGAGGAGTCTCTAACCCGCTCATTAGCCCCTGAATAATCTCTACAACGTGCGAAGCAGGGATCAAGTAACTTACGTAACGAGCAAAAATAAACATGTATTTACGGGGAAAATATGCGCCTATGAGAATCATAATAATAGGTCTAATAATGTTTAAAGTTCTCCAACTCTCGCCAATTCTATGAACTAAACCGGTAATTACCATCGAGAATCCTATAGATATTATAGCACCAATTGTTGTTAAAAGAATAATTGATAACCCAGTTGCTAATCCTTTAAACCCGCTATAATACACATGTATCGGTATAACGCTCGTCGAACCAGTTATTATTAGTATAGTGAGTCTAGGTATAGGTATTGAAAAATAACGTTTCAATCTATTGACTGGTGTAGCTAATATATATGGTAAAGTGCCTACCCATTGATCAACGAGTGGTCTCCAGAAAAGCTCATCAACGGTAGTCATGAGAGCCATGAGTATGTAACTAGCTGTGACCATGAAGACAACTGGGTCTACACCCGTTCTTTCAACGAAGTATTGTGGATTACCGTAAGCGTAGCCTACGAAAACCGTGAAACCGGCGAATAAGTATGGATACATAATCATCGTTACTATAGCTGATTTCCTCCTAAACAATTCTCCATAAACTAATCTATATTCGGCAACCAATAGATCAATTAAACTCAATTAAGAACCCTCGCTGAAGTATATGAAAACATCTTCTAACGTAGGCTCTTCGATTTTTAAAGATAATATATTGAATCCTTTACTTACATATTTCTTAACTATCTCATTAAGAATTTCTTCGGGTTTATCAACATGTATTTTAATAGTGAACAATCCATTTTCAAGCTTCTCAGATAATCCTCTTAAACCAAATTCTTCAATTATAGAATGCGCGTCTCCATCTCCCTTAACTACCATGTTAATAACTCTATTATATGGGATGAGCCTTTTCAACTCATTAGGGGAGCCTACAGCAACAATTACTCCTTTATTTATTAGTAGAATCCTATCACAAACAATTTCTGCTTCAAACATATTATGAGTAGTGTATAAAACAGCTTTACCCTCTTCTCTAGCTAATTTCTTAACCAATTCTCTAATTTTCCTAGCACTAGGAGGGTCTAAACCAAGAGTTGGTTCATCAAGTAATAAAATCGGTGCATTATTGATCAATGCTCTAGCAAAACTCAATCTAGCTTTCATACCTAAACTAAATTCTTCTAAGAGCTTAACATCACCACCTAATTTATCGAGTTCAACAAGTTTAATCAATTCTAATGCTCTAGCACGAGCCTCTCTCCTACTCAAACCATATAGAATACCAAAATACTCCAAGTTCTCAATACCGGTTAATTTAGTGTAAAATCCTTTCTCAACAGTTAGCATTAAACCAATCCTCTTCCTAACTTCATTAGGTTGCCTAATAGCGTCGAAACCATCAACGTAGACTTCGCCTGCATCAGGTAGTAGTAATGTAGCAATAATTTTGATCGTTGTAGTTTTACCAGCACCGTTAGGACCTAGTAAACCAACAACTTCACCATAATTAACTTCGAAACTAACTCCACGAAGAGCTTCAATATCTTCATAAACTCTCCTAAATAAACCCCTTTTCTTAACAGTATATTTTTTACGCAAGGATTTAACAACAATAGCTTTAGACAAGAATTAACACCGATATTCAGCATTAGTGAAGCATATCAATGGTATTTAAAAATTGTTTCCATAATCAATTACAACCTATAATAACACAGTAATCGCTAACAAATATATCATATAAATTTAAACAACGAATACTTCTTTAACTCCTCAAACCTTGATATCTAGTTTTATGGAGAAAACTAGAGATTACCTGAATTCATCGACTTTAATAAACATTATTTAAACACGTGAATGGATATGAGTAGTTCTAGGAAAATCTTGATAATATACAGTCCTGGAAAAGGAATTCATTCATTATTAAAAACACTAGAGAGGTTTAGAACCGAAAAAGTATATGTTCTTATTCATGAAGATGATAGTAAAGTTGTTTATCGTGAATTAAGGAGAATTAGTAGGAATAATTTGAAAATCCTTGTTTTGAGTGGTAGAGACGCTGAAGTGAAAGCTTTAAAAATACTTGTAGATTCGGAACCAGATATTGTTATTGACTGCGACCAATACAATAAATTAGTTGTTTTTAAGAATTTATTGAAACACTCTAGGTTACGGTTGGAACAATGTATTGCTTAATAAATCAATAACGTAATTATTGTATTTCAGAAACTTATTTTAACAGGAAGTATTTCCTACACATCACCACTTGATTTGAGGTTTAATGTTTTGAGTAAGTTTATTGAAATAGGTGTAGACGAAGCTGGTAGAGGGTCTTTAATAAGCGACCTAGTTGTTTCACTCATAGCTATTTCGGAAGATAAACTGGATATCCTTAGAAAGATTGGTGTTAAGGATAGTAAACAACTTAGTCCACGTAAGAGAAGCGAATTAGCTTATCATATTGTATCTTTATCCAACATAGCTATAGTTTCCTATATTTCACCTCCATACATAGATAAAGCAGTTAGTAGTAATGGTTTAAACATGTTGGAGGCTATAGTTATAATGAATATGTTTAAATCCATTAAGCCCCTATTAGAAACTCTAGATATGTTTATTAAAATCTATATGGATGAAGTTAAAGGCTACTATAGATTCATAGAAGGTTTTTTGAAGAAACATTTTAGAGATAAACTAGTTTTATTCGTAATGGAGAGCAAGGCGGATAAAAAATATCCTGTGGTATCCGCAGCTAGTGTTGTTGCGAAGTACTTTAGAGATACAAATCTATCTTTTATCAAAAACGTTTTTGGAAATTTCGGTTCTGGATATCCCTCCGACCCCAGAACTAGGGATTGGATTATAAATAATTATTCATCATATAGGAATCCATTAAGGATTATTAGGAGAAGCTGGTCAACACTGAAGAAGATAGCGCCTGATTGGAGTAGAGGTTTAAGAATCTATAAAATTACTGATTATTTCTAAACAAGGTTGACGATAGTGGTTACAAATCTACCGGCTGAAGCTAAAGCTAAATGGATTAAGGTAATGGAAGCTAGAACAGTTGAGGAAAAAATTAAGGCTCTAGAAGAATTCTTATCTAGTGTTCCTAAACATAAAGGAACGGAGAATCTTAGAAGATGGGTTACTCGTAGATTAGCTGAGCTTAGAGAGGAGCTGGAGGAGAAGAAGAGGAAAAGGAGTGGAAGAGGAGAAAGATTCTTCGTAGAGAAGGAAGGAGATGCTCAAATTGTTGTTATTGGTTTACCTAATTCCGGTAAAAGCACTCTCGTTAAACAACTCACGGGTGCTAAAACAATTATTTCCGAAACCCCCTTCTCAACCCGCTACCCTACTCCTGGTATGTTCAAGTATAAAGATGTTTATTTCCAATTAATCGATACTCCACCACTATACCCCGGTAGCGTCTTGAATACTAAGATCGCTGGTTTAGTTAGAAATAGCGATGCTGTATTAATTGTTCTAGATGGTTCTAGCGATATTGTTAAAGATTATGAATTCGTTAGGAATGAGATGGAGGAGCAGGGAATTCTCCTCGAGAAACCTAGAGGTAAAGTTGTTATTGAGAGGGAGAGAGGCGGTAGAACTGGAATTAGAGTCACGCTTCTCGGTAAACTAATTGATGCTACTATTGATGATATACGTAAGCTTCTGGAAAGCTATAGAATATATAATGCACATGTAAAAATATATGGCGAGGTCACGCTAGATAATGTTGAAGAATCAATATATGAAAATATTGTTTACCTCCCATCAATAGTTTTTATTAATAAAATGGATATAAATACTGAAGAAGTTCTAAACAAACTACATGAATTAAAGAGAAAATACAGGGAAATAACTGTTTTAACGGGTTCAGCACTGCAGAATCGTGGATTCGAGAATCTTGGTGAAATACTGTTCGAAACACTTGATCTCATTAGAATCTATACTAAACAAGTTAATGGAGAAGTTTCGCCAAAACCACTGGTTTTGAAGAAAGGCTCTACAGTTTATGATGTTGCTAAAGCTATCCATAAAGATTTTATAGAAAAATTCCAGTACGCTAAAGTTTGGGGGAGATCTGTTAAATACGGCGGCGAAAGAGTTGGGTTATTCCATGTCCTTGAAGACGGCGATATTGTTGAAATCCATATTAGAGGCTAATTATTGCTCAGCTACCCCAGGGGAATGCTCATCAATCGCTTTGCACGACTCTCTTCATCGCATCATTATATATAATAAATTATATAGACCATTTTTAGTAAAACACTTTTATTGAGCACCGTATTTCTCGTTCCAAACATTATATGCTTCTATAAGCTCCGATTCTATACTGGGTTTCCTCCTCTTGATAACTTCTAGGAAATCCTCCGTAGTAGGAGCTCTTTTACCACTTCTATTCTCATGATACTCCTCGGCTAAATTAGATTGTACTTCTTTAACGATTTTGTATATATCATCACTACTATAACCCTCGGTAACCTTAGCTAATTCATCTACATTAACATTTTGAATATCGTATGTACCCATCAATTGAGATAAGTATTTCTGAAAAATCATTTTCCTAACATCAACGTTAGGTGGCGGAACATATATTCTTTTATCAAATCTCCTTATAAAACCAATATCTAGTTTCCAGGGTTTATTAGTAGCACCAATTATGAAGACATAGCTACGCTCAGATTTTGATTTCAAACCATCCATTTCTATTAAAAACTGATTCCTAACTCTCTTCTCACTACCCATTTCATCACTATATTCCTGGAACAAAGCGTCTACTTCATCAATAAAAATTATAACTGGCTTCTCGTTACTAATTTCTCTAGCAACTTTAAAAACCTTGGCAACGTTCTTCTCAGCTTCACCCAACCACTTAGACATTATTGTAGCTGGAGTAATATGTATTAAAGCTCCTCTGATCTCGTTAGCTAAAGCTATCGATATTAATGTCTTACCACAACCAGGAGGACCAAATAATAATATGCCGCGAGGCCATCCTAAGGGATATAACTCTGGTGTTTTAACAGGATATATAACTGCTCTCTTCAAAGCTTTCTTAACTTCATCTAAATCCACGAGATCGTCGAATTTAGGACTACCACCATCACAATGTATAACTTCTACATCTGAATCAATCTGTTTCTTCGAAGATTCAGAACCTTCAACTCTGCTCCTAATAATCCTATCTAGCTTCTCAACTCTCTCCCTATACTTAGCTATAAGATTTCTATAAAGCTCATTCATAGAGGAGTCGGGATATAGCTTTATATATTTCGTCATGAGATCTATTGCTGATTTATAATAGGGAAGAGCTTCCTCGTATTGACCCTTCTTATCTAGCTCTACAGCAGTATGAGCGTATTTAAAAGCTTTCTCAAGCAAATACTCTATAACTCATCCCCCAAACAATTAGGTTAGAGAAGTAGAGGTGTTTTGGAGAAAAACTAGTTCTTCGACTTGATAATACCTTCCTCCTCTAGCTTATTCAAAGCCATTAATATCGCTTCCCTAGATAAACCATATTTTCTTACAACATCATTGACGACGATAACGCCACCAGTTCTCCTTATCTCATTCAACAATATTTTCTTAACCTGTTCAATATTCGTAGTTTTCAGGTTAATGCCGGGTTCTTTAACTACGGAAACGACTTTATTATCAATCTTAACATCCTCGGGAGGTAACGGCGGTATTGATAAAATTACTTTGTCTTTAACCTCGTTAATAGAATTTGTGAATTTCGATTCTACTTTTGAAGTACTCATAATATTAGTAACTTTCCTCTCCAACTCGAGTAGTAGAGTCATTAGATTTGGAGCAACTCTTTCAAGATCAGGTCTTATAGCCTCCAACTCCTCTAATACGCGAGGCAGAACTTTCATTGGTTCTTCAACTATAGTTATTGTTTCTAACCTATACTTAACTCTGAGGAGGTCGTGCTGAACTTTACTAAACATATTTATTAATCCAGATATATGTTTTGATTCTTCGAGAAATATCTCTTCATAATCCCTCTTCCCTTCACTAGCAAAGATCTTGGCTCTTCTCTCATGCTCTTCATGTTTAGATTCTAAACTCTTCTTGGTAGCTTCGATATGATTAATCATTTTATCAAGCATTAACAATGCTTCATTAACGCTTTTAGTAAATGGATCTTTGGGCTGTTTAAATATGTTGAAGAATCTAATGAATAAATTATTGGATCCGCCTATCGCTAAACTCAATCAATGCCCCCCATACGTAAGCTTACTGTAGATATATGGGGTTTAGGAAAAGATTTTAAAGAAGAGATACGATACTATCATAAAAATACTCGTTAAACACTGGAGTAAGACGTTTCAAGCTTCTAGAACAACAACTGGTATTGGTTGGTTTTGAGCCTGCTGTTCTTTAGATTCTCTAACACCTATATCTATGGGTTGCTTCTCTAGATTCTCCAATTTCTCGTAGTGTTTCTTAACACTCTCTTTTTCTCTCAAAGCTATCTCAAGCTGTTTCTTAATATGATCTGATGCTTCCTTATAAGCAACTTCGCTCAACTCCTTAGCAAGATAGTTAACACGTAGATTTGCAAGTGTTTTTTCAAGCTCAACAATTATACTATCTAGATCGCTCATCCTCTTCCTAATAATATCCCTAACGTTTTTACAATCATTCCTGGCTTTCAACAATTCGTTTTCAAGACTCTTCTTGTAAGACTCATATGCATGTAGAGGAATCTCCTTCTTATTATACAGTTCGTTTAACGCACTAATCCTCTTCCTCAACCTTTCGATCCTGTTCTCAATCATTAAAGCCTGATACTCCCACTCGGGAACTAATATAATGCCGTCACCGCCTAGTTTGAATCTATCTATACTCACTTCTCTGAATTCGAAATCGCCGAAGCTTACTTCGAAGCTGTATACGTTTCCATCGGGATCCGAATAGAACCCTATAATGAAACCTATTCTCCTACCATATGGGTCATAAACAGGCTTACCCAAGTAGTTCTCTATATCTTCAATTCTAACGATCTGCATAACTACACTCCATACAAGATTTATTCGGATACTTAATTTCAAACAATTTCTTAATAAAAAGAGAGACGGGTAACACGATGAATAGTGTATCAGAAGCCCAGTGCCTGTCACAGCATTGAGCTCCACGCTTTTAACCATCATCATACTCTAAAATAATCAGGTAATAGTAAGTCCCCTTATTTATCAACTTAACATAATAAACTTATCATACAGGGATTTCTATGGGTTTAGATACGTTAAGAGAGGTAGTGAATGCTCTGAACATGGTATTCGGTGGAATAAGAGGAGTTGGAGCAGCTTTCGTAATAGTTGGATTAAGTATACTACTAATCATTGGAGTAGGTTTAGGGATATACGTTTTAGCTAAAGCTATTAAGTTAATACCAAAAATGAGTGTATGGGGATTCCTCAAGTTCTTAGCAGTATCGGCAGTTGTTCTCATAGTTATAGGAATATTCCTACCCTAACTAGGTTTTTTAGGAAAAACTCCGAATCCGGGGTATCTCGGTTTCTCCAACTCATCCTCAATCTCGAGCAATCTATTATACTTAGCGGTTCTCTCCCCCCTAGCTGGAGCACCGGTTTTTATCAAACCAGTTTCTAAACCAACGGCTATATCAGCTATCGTTGAATCCTCCGTTTCACCACTTCTATGACTAATAATTGCTCTAAACCCATTAATTTTCGCAAGTTTAACAACATCTATAGTTTCTGTTAATGTACCGATCTGGTTAACTTTAACCAATATTGCATTACCAGAACCCTTTTCCATACCCTTCAACAACCTAGATGGATTCGTTACGAAGAGATCATCACCAACTATTAGAACTCTAGAACCGAGTTCGCGCGTTAGTATAGCGAATCCTTCGAAATCATCCTCGTGTAATGGGTCTTCAATACTGACGATTGGATATTGATCAACTATTCGCAAATATAGTTCAATCATATCTTCTCTCGTTAAATATGAGTTCTCAAATCTATACGCCTTCTTCTCCACATCATATAGCTGAGTTGAAGCAACATCTAACGCTAAAGCTATATCTCCACCGGGGCTATAACCTGCTTTACTAATAGCTTCTACGAGAATATTCAGAGGCTCTAGATTATTATCAATAGGTGGAGCGAAACCACCCTCATCACCCACATTTATTGCTGAAGCACCATAACGGTCTTTGAGAATATTCTTCAATACGTGGTATACCTCGACACTAGCTCTCAAAGCCTCACTAAAATTGTCGAAACCGGCTGGAACAATCATGTATTCTTGAAAATCAAGTTTATTTCCAGCGTGAACCCCCCCATTAATTACGTTAAGCATAGGAACAGGAAGTGTGTTTGAAACGGTACCTCCGAGATAAGCATATAGAGGTAAACCATATGTTGATGCAGCTGCCTTAGCAACGGCTAAACTAGTAGCTACAGTAGCGTTAGAACCCAATCTACTCTTATTCCCAGTTCCATCAATCATAATTATCTTCTCATCAATTAATCTCTGTTTTCTAGAATCTAATCCCACTATGCTTGGAGCTATAATGCGTTCCACGTTCTCAATAGCTTTTGAAACATCACGACCATGAAACCTAGAGCCTCCGTCTCTAACCTCTATAGCTTCGAATTTACCCTTAGATGCACCACTAGGTGCGTATGCTATACCAACACCGCCAGCTTCGGTAATAATTTTTACGGAAAGTGTAGGGTTTCCGCGCGAATCGAGAACTCTGCGTGCTTTAACGGTTTTAATCCTAAATCCAGATTCATCAACATATCTTTGATAATATAAGCTCATCGATAAACACCTACAGGGTTATTCATTGATTAAAGAAATACTCTATACAACATTACTACTTATAAATGGTTTCGTATGGATTGCAATAACTCTATACTTTAAAAATATAATTAAGAAGAATTGGTTGTATACGTTATTCCCACTAATTATAAGTTCCACGTGTTGCGCAATAGTCATAACATACTATAATAAGTTGTTTCTATCGATACCATTAGCATTAACAGTATCATACTATATTTACTCCGTTATCCGAGGCATGAAGATGACAGATATTTTATTAATACCATTTGTGTTAAACATTATTATTGCATCGGCATTAATCAAGTAGTGTGGTGTGTAATTATGCGTAAGAAGAAAGAGGATAAACCCGTTTGTCCCAAGTGCGGATCGTATGAAATCGATGTGAATAAAACGTGGCAACTAGTCTCTCCATTTCCAGATAGAGATGGGAGAATTACAGTAACGGTTATGGGTTCCATGACATGCAAGAGATGCCAATATAGCTGGAGAGGTGTTGTTAGTAAAATCAAGATTGGAGAGAAAGGAGTAACCATTGGTGATAAAACATTAGAGGATAGGGGAGAGGAGAAGCGTAGAGTTAAAGAAATAGTTATCGATATAGATGATCTGGATTTAAAGGATGAAGAATAATGAAATGCGTATTAAATCGTTTGAAGAGAAATAAAACTATTCACTTAATAGCATTAATAGTTTTAATCATACTAATTTTTAATCTCAAATCAATACTAATCTATATAACCGGGTCTCCAACTCCTATTGCCGTTGTCAATGGTAAAAGCATGTTTCCAACACTACGCGAGGGCGATATCGTTTTCGTATATAAGCCGAAACCACAAGATATACGTGTAAATGATATAGTTGTTTATAGAAAAACAGATGGGATATACGTTATTCATAGAGTAATCGAAGTTATTGAAATAAAGACACCATATGGAGTAAACTACTATTACGTTACAAAAGGAGATAATAATCCAGTAAGAGACCCTGGTAGAATCAGTTATGACGAACTATCTGGTGTTGTATTTAAAATTAATGGAATGATCTTCAAAATACCCTATTTAGGCTACATATCAATATGGTTTAATGAAATTAGAAAATCGCTAAGCTATAGTTTCTCACAAACTATATTCATAAGCTACTCAGTATACTATATGTTATACAATATAGATTAATATTGAAACCTATCTCTAAACACGTTTCATAACATATTCAGCAACTTCTCTAACCCATCTACCAGTAATTCTCAAATTAATAATTTTCTTGAGATACTCAAACCAATCTAAGTTTTCCCTCTCTTTCCAAACGTTATACGAATCTTTAAGAATAATGAATGCTCTATAATGATATGTGCAGAAATTATCCGAATAAACTTCACGATTACATAATCTACACTTATTGGTTGTTTGAATCAAACCCTTCCTAATTCCTAGAAGCCTACCAATAATTTCTTTTTCATGATTAAACTTTTCTAGAAGCTTAGAAATAGTTTCTCTCGCTTCTCTAACAACAACCTCTCTCTTCTCCAATCCCTTTCTAATACCTTCAAGCTTCTCTTCGAAAAACCTAGTTAATTCAACACTCGTTAATTCTGGGAAAAACTTATCGAGAACCTCAATAACTCCAAAACCAAGATCTGTTGCTTCAATACCACGACCAGAAGATTTAAGATAGTTTCTCTCAAATAACAATTCAATAATTCTAGCTCTGGTCGACTCAGTCCCTATATTACTATCCTCCATCCACTTCAATAAACTGATTTTTGAAATCTTATCGCAAGGCCTACTATAGATTCTTCTAATTGAAGCTTTAGATATGTAGACTTTCTCACCAATATTAAACCTCGGAATAACCGTTTCCCTAGGTTTCATGAAGTAATAGTATTTCATCCAACCCTCATCAATAATCTCCAAACCATTCTTTTCAAACAAAATCTCTCCCATAGAAGTATCAGCTCTAAACAATACTTTCGTATAGTTAACAATAGCATTTTTAGAAAAAGTAGCTAGAAATCTCCTAACTATTAAATCATATATTTTCCACTCGTCTTGACTAAGACCTCTAGGTAAAACGCCTGTTGGATAAATAGCAGGGTGAGCCGGGTCTTCTTTAGCTCCTTCAATAGGTTTTAAAACCCCACGTGTTTCTAACAATAATTGATTTACCAAATTGGAATAGTGTGGCATCCTACCTAGGTTCTCCAAAATCCCTCTATAATTCAGAGTTGGAGGTAGTTTCTGACTATTCGTTCTAGGGTAACTTATGTATGCATCAAGATATAGTTTTTCAGCAATACTTTGAGTCTTATATGGGCTAAAGCCATATATTCTAAATCCTTCGCTTTGCAAATCACCGAGATTAAAGGGTGGTGGAGGTCTATAACTGTATGATTCACTCTTAATATCAATGACGCGGAGGTATCTAATATCTCTCAATTCATCAACGATTTTCTTAGCATCACTAAGCTTCTCATAAGGTTCACCACAATACTCTAACTGTATTACACGATTATCTTTAATTATAGATATCGATATAGTGTATTGTGGAACGGGGACGTACAAGTTTCTAGCAATGTTATTCTCAACGACGTGTTTCAAAGTTGGTGTTTGAACCCTGCCGGCACTGAGAATTACGTTCTTACCTGTGACTAATTTAATAGCATCCATAAGCGCTCTACTAATATTAATACCCCATACCCAATCCAACTCGTGTCTACATAATCCAGATTCTATCATTTCATAATCGAGTCGAGATAAGTTATTGAAGCTTTCTCTAATCTCCATAGGGGTTAAGCTAGAGAACTTGGCTCTGAAAGCTCTCGAAACATCGCCGAAGAACTTTATTATGAGATAACCTATTACTGAACCTTCAATATCGTAATCACAAGCATTAACGTAATAATCAGCTCTACTACACTGTTCCTGAATAATCTTAATATAGTAATAAGTATGTTTAGCTGAATCGTCTATTTCATAAAGCGGTCTCCAACGATAACTAAATATGGGATAACCCTTCTCATCACTATCTAAACCAAATAAATGTCCAGCTGCAGATACAATTGCGATCTCAACATTACCTCTCCTGATCAAATAATAAGGTATATTATATGAAACTCTCCTAACAATGTTTGGAGATAACGCAGTAGCAATCTTATATGATGCTTTAGGTTTCTCAGCAATAACGACGACCTTACCATTTAGAGACCATATTGATGGCGTTACTAAGCACCTCCCGCATCATCAATGCTACTAATGAATCATGTTGTTGTTAAGAATCGAAATATCTATTACTAAGTAGGTATAGGTAGTGTTAAAACAATTAAGATTAAGTATAGAACTAGATATATTGGATTAACTCTACTAGAATAGTGATTGGCTGCTCCAGGATGTTTTCTCCTACCGAATATAGCGTAGAAAATAGCTAAGATTAGAGATAATGAAATATAGTAGGCTGATGCTTGTGAAAATCCCTTTATATACATTAGGATTAAACCGGTTGAGAACATTATATATGGTATTACGAGACCCAATTTACTATGCTTATCTGCAGAAACATATGCTCTAACCACGTGGCCTCCATCTAGCTGGCCAATCGGTATTAGGTTTAAGAATGTAACAAGCATGATTATGTAGGAACAGAATAATAGTGGATGCATTAATGATGCATAACCAGGAGTACTTCTCATAAAATATATGAGTAACAGGGTTAGCGGAACTATACCTACAGATCCAGTTTTACCCGCAATCTCTGGTTTCTCAAAGTAACTTAGAGGAATTAATGGAGATAGATAGAATCCAATTAAACCAACAATTAAACTTATTAGAAACCCGATCAGGGGACCTGACAAACCTAATCTAGCGAGATCCCTCTTAGTTGGAGGAAGAGTTTTCATATTGATAACGGCTCCTAACGTACCTATAAAACCAAGTTGTATGGGAGGAGCGGGTATTAGGAATGGACCGGATACGATCATTCCAGATTTTTTCGATACATATAGATGACCCAATTCGTGACTCATAAGAGTTAATAGAAATAATGATGTGAATGATATCATGGATACCATTATTTCGTAATTATCAACTTCTAAACCCATAATATCCCTATACAATAATTCGTGAAAACCAAGAGCTAATCCATAACCCGTTAAACTAACGGTTAATACAGTTGTTATAGCTAATATTAATGCTACGAACTTCGTTCTACGTGGAGAATCTTTAATGGGAATAAGCCTTACTATAGGTTCAGAACCCATCGGTTGTAAGGGAAAATATTTATGTTTCTCAACTAACTCTACGTAAATCTTCCTAAACTCGTCGTCTCCAATAACTCTATCTATAAATAGATCATAAACTGGTTTGTTGTTTACCCAACCGATCAGACCAACTGATCTTACCAATATTCCAGCTTTCGAGAATAGATTCAAGATATTTCCTATTTCTATCTGATAGTGTTCTGGAAACAGGTATGTATTCATAAGACCCATCAGCATACACTCTCTTTATAGTGATTGGTATAACGCCCTTTAATAACTCAACAATTGCTATAGCAACTGGATCCAAGGAAGGAGCTTCACTAGGATCAATTAATGGGGGGGCACCGTGAGCCAGTTGAGCCGCTCTAGCACCAATAACTCTAGCTAATTCAAATCTTGTAAGAGACTTAGACCAAACCTCACGGAAAACCTCTTTACTCATAATAATACCTAAAACAAATATTGTAGATTAGCATTTAGTAGGAGGGGATTTTAGGTTTAAAAATAGGTTCTTATTAAAACTCACTCTCCTTAAAAGACTCTTTTTCTTTCTCCTTCTCTTTCTCCTTCTTCAATGGACTAGCAGATATTATATCATCGATCTTCAATATCGTTGCAGCAGCTTCACAACCACTCTTAACGATATTAGCTTTAACTAATAAGGGATCTACAACGTTTATTTCATACATATCTTCAACAACTTTACCATTAATTACATCTATACCTGCCGCAACTTTGCCTTCAGCATGTAGTTTTCTAAGTTTCATTAGAGTATCCAATGGATCTAAACCAGCTGTTTCAGCTAATATCATAGGTATCTCTTCAAGAGCTGCTGCAAAAGCTTCTATAGCTAACTGCTCCTTACCACCGATCTTAGTAGCATAATCTCTCAAAGCTAAAGCTAACTCAACCTCAACAGCACCACCACCAGGCAGTATCTTTGGAACTCTCATAACGTTCCTTAAAACATTCAATGCATCTTTAAGAGTCCTCTCAACTTCATCTAGAACCATATCGTTAGCGCCACGTATAAGGATAGTAACAGCTTTCGGGTTCTTACATCCCTCTATAAAGACCATTTTATCATTACCAACTTTCCTTTCCTCAACTAAATCTGCGTATCCCAGGTCTTCAGGCTTCAGATCCCTAACACTACTAACTATTTTACCGCCTGTTGCTCTCTCTAGTTTCTCCATATCGGATCTCTTAACTCTCCTAACAGCGAGAATACCTTTCTTAGCCAAGAAATGCTGAGCAACATCATCAATACCCTTCTGACAAACAACAACATTAGCACCAACCTCACTAATACGATCAACCATGTTCTTCAGAATATTGGCTTCCTCATCTAGAAATGCTTTCATAAGTTCAGGTTTAGTAATATTGATCTTAGCTGAAATCTCGGGTTTCTCTACTTCAAGTGGAGCATCAAGTAACGCGATTCTCGCTTTCTCAACTCTCTTTGGCATACCTGGATGAACAACTTCTTTATCCAAAACAATACCGTAGATAAGTTGTGTATCGGTAACGTTACCGCCTTTCTTCTTCTCGATCTTAACGTTATCAACTAGAAAATCGAAAGTACCGTCTGGCTTCTTTTCAGCTACAGCTAATGCAGCATCTATAGCTAGCTCAGTTAGTTTCTCAGCTATAGTGCCCCGACCAACATATTTACTAGCAATAGCTGTACTAACAGCTTTACTGAGATAGCTTCTATCATCAGACGAAATCCTCTTAGCTATCTGTTCGAGAACCTCTAAGGATTTGTTGAGAGCTTTGATATATCCATCGATAATAACGGTGGGATGAATATCTTGCTCAAGAAGTTCTTCAGCCTTAGCTAGTAGGGCGCCGGCGAATACAACAGCACTAGTAGTTCCATCACCAACTTCAGCATCCTGAGCTTTAGCAACTTCAACCATTAATTTAGCAGCTGGGTGTTGAACCTCCATTTCCTTTACAATTGTTGCACCATCATTAGTAACTGTAATATCTCCAAAACTATCAACAAGCATTTTATCTAAACCACGAGGTCCTAAACTCGTCTTGAGCAGTTCAGAAAGCGCTCTAGCAGCTGTGATATTAGCTCTTAAAGCATCTTTACCTACAGTTCTCTGAGTACCTTCTTTAAGAATCAATACGGGAACACTGTAGAGAGCCATTCACTACACCTTCTAATACTTCAAATTATTCTAGAGTATAAAGTGATAAAAATGGCTTCTATATAAATTTTACTCTTAATTGAAAACAATAGAAACAGATCAAGTTTAAGAAATTGAGTAAGAAACTAACAATACTTTTCAAAATATAATAGGGTATAATAGGTTTCGAACAATTTCTTTATTCAAACTCTATAATTAACATTTAATGAATTGAAAACACTTCTAATACCTCGCCTTAAAACGCTTAAATCTAGGTCTAGTTGGTAGAAGAAATCTATTTGTTCGAAAACCATTTTACCATTATAGTATACTCTAAAACATGGTAACGCGTCTGTATCACGAGCTAATTCAGGGCTCTCATCAATATTAATACTTAAAACGAGAATCCTTGGATCAATTGTTTCGCACAATCTCTTAATAACCTCTCTTATGAAATCGAATTTGTTATTAATACTACTATAGTACTGAACAAAAACAACTTCATTAGATAGTAATGCTCGATTAAATTCCTCTCTATTCCTGATTTCCAACATATTTAAACAACTCTAATTTCCTTCTCAAAACCATAAACAACTTGGAGAGCCTTATAAGCCTCCTTAATAATTTCTAAAAAGATCCTATTCTGTATTTTATCCTCATCCGTTAAAGTTAAGTAGAAACCATTAGCAGCATAACTCAACACTCTCCTCAACCTCTTCTTAACAATAATGGTTCTCTCACCTAATTTACTATCCAAGTATTACACCTAAATAGAAGCTTTTCTACGATTAATTTCTTCATCTATCAATAAATAATCGTTTTTTCTTAAATTAATTTGATAAAAGACTTTAGAGCCTGTAAATCTATAACTACCTAGATTTCTGGGATTAATGACTGAATTATTACTAACGAGAACAACGCCTAAATTCTTAATATCATATAAATCCCTATCACTAGCATAGTTGAGGAATTCCCTCAACTTCTCATCAAAACCAAGTTCTCTACGAATATAGTCCTCGGTAACAACATATCCACATATTTCACAAGATTGATCGGGAGTTATTGATCTAAAACCACATCTGGGACATTTAATTGGCATAGTATTGCCGAACTTATCCCATATAGATGCTAAATGGGGAATTAAATCCGATCTACCGATTCGAACAGCTATGTTGTAGAGATTACTTATCTCGCTAACTATGTATTTACCACCATTGTATACGATGAATTCAAGAGTACTGCTATTGATTTCTTTAAGTTCAGATGCTAACTTGTAAGCAATATAGCCGTAAACATCCTGTCTAAATCTATCAATTTTCTTCATAACTGCATCAAGAGCCGGTTTGCTAGATGCATCTCGATAAAGTAGATCTAGAATATCTTCAATAATTTTTCGAGCAAGAGATCGATCAATATTGAGCATCTCTAAACCTAGATATGTATATAGATGGTCAAAATACTTCTCAGTTAAATCACTAATATCAACACCTCTTCTCCTAGCAACAGTTTTAGATTTCTTCTTAGTGCTAACAGATACTTCACTCTTGATTTCCTCAGTTACAGAAGATGATTTTCTTTTTCTACCCTTGTTACTAGTACTACCCCCTCTACCACTCCCTCTCTTAATTAAAATCACCTCAAATAAGAATAGAGTTCTCAATTATTCGAATTCCAGCGAAAGACCATTTCTTTCTTCAAAATATTTCGATACTAGATAACTTATAATAACTCTAGCTAACGACGGTTTACTACTAAGCTTCACAATAATTTTCTTAAAATCGTTTAGAGAACCACTATTATTTTTCATGAGCTTCTCAGTAACGAATTCGAGAATATCAATATATTCTTCATCGACATCTATTTTATCCTCATAGTATTGCGTTACAACTTCTTCAATTAATTCGCCAAGATAGTTGTTTACTAGATCAATATACATATCCTTCTTCAACAACTTCTTATCCATACCTATTCCGCCAATAAGAAAACAACTAGTTTAAATAGAGTTCTAAACTAGGACATCATTATAAACTTAACATAGAAACCTATATTATTCTAACGATCTCGTTAGGACTATTTAATTGCGAATCCTGGTTTATATGAATATAACCTACTTTATATAGCCTGTAAACATTTAAGGAGCTGAACACTGTGATCACTTTTCCATCATGATCTAATTTAAAACCATGAACTGGTTCATGACTCCTCACAATAAACTTAACATTAGCTAATTCTAATGCTCTTTTTGTAACCCTACTTCCATATAGGAATCCAGCACCACGATACGAAGATTCGTATGTCTCGGTTTCATACGGGTCGTTCCATAATATCTCTTCTAAAACCGCGTCGTTAACGATAGGTAATCCTATACTGAAAGCTTCTTCGAAAGACTTGGCTTCAAGAACCTTCGTCGGAGGACCCCCATGTAGCATGAGAATCTTGCCGGGAATTCTAGCCCCGTATGGAAGCCTATTGAATATTTTCAGGAATATCCAATAAACCTTATTTCCAATTTCATAACCATACTTAGTATTTAAAATTATAGGGAAGTCGTGTGGAGAAGGTTCTAGAATAGGAGCTGGTTCGTGATTACCTCTCAATAGAATAATTTTATCCGGATAAAGTTTTTTGAGTATAAGTAATGTTGTAATTGTTTCTAGTTGTTTATCACCTCGATCAACGTAGTCTCCTAGAAATACTAATTTGACGTTCTCGTTCTCTAATTTATCCATTAAACCCAGTTTTTCGAAAACCAATGTTAAAGCATCTAAATCGCCATGTAGATCTCCAAAAACGAATACATCATTATAGGAGTATATTTCGTAGAAACCGGGTACTCTATATTTTAAACCATTACCACTACTATTAATTACGGAATCTACTTCTACGAGTAGTTTAATTAATTCCTTTACATTCTCAATGTATTCACTAGATTCCCTAACTATATCTGAAATATTCATACATACACCGAATAGAGTGTCTTCAACATAAATCTTCAATTTAATGAGATATTAATGAAATGCATGTGAATATATATGGGATTCATAAAGTAATTAATAAGGTTCAGAACGCTCGTGTTATATCATCAATAATCAATTTCTATTCCTCATCATTTTAATGCTCCGACAAATGCCTTCTAATCATCCCTCATTACCGGAGGTATTCTTCATCGCTATACAATTATTTAAGATTTAATTATAGTATTAAGTTTTCTCTTAACATGTTCAGCTACAACAGTACCATCAATCCTACCCCTAACTTTTTTCATAACTTCACCCATAACTATGTTGAAAGCTTTACTAGGCTTAGCTTTAATTGAATCAATATTGATTTGGATAATTTCATCGATAATGCTTTCAAGCTCATCAATACTGATTGTTGTTAAACCAAGTTCGTCGATAACCCTACTTAACTGAGCATCCGGTTTCTTAACTAGTGTTTCAAGAATATTGGGAATAGCTTCTTTCGCAACACGTCCTTGAGCAACATAGTTTATAATTTCTTCAATAACATTATCAGCGATCTTTTCATGAGGATCTAAGCTAGATGCTAATACAATTGTTGAAGCAATAACTGAGGGAGAAATTTTATCTCTGTACTTATCTACAATTTTCTCAAAGAGATCTAGTCTAAGATCATTTAAAACCTGTTCAGCTAAGGATCTACTTAACCCATATGTTTCGATAAACTTCTTAAGTTTCGCATCATAAGATTCGGGTTTTATCCTATCAGCTTCTTCAATAATCTCTTTAGTTATGTAAATAGGTGGGATATCTGTTTCAGGATACATTCTAGCCTGACCAGGTCGAGGTCTAGCATACCTTGTTGTCCCATCTTCATTAGCAACGCGTGTTTCCTCCGGAACGCCGTAGATAGCTGAACGCGCTCTCTCGAAAACAGCTTCTAAAGCTTTAACCGCTCTCTCTTCTTCATCAGCAACTATAACAATACAGTCTCTAGAAGGATCTGCGTTCATCTTAATATAAAGCTCCTTAACCTCCTCATCACTAATTCCATAACCAGGAAGTTCATCCGTATGGAAAATCCCTCCAACACCGCCCCACGCTTTAGCGTAATCCGATAATTCTGTTCCAAACCTCCTACCCGGTTGAACCTCTATACCAAGAATACCTTTGAAACCCTTCAGATTAATTGCAAAAACACCATAACCTTGTTTACCCATAATTCTAGCTATAACTTTACATTTAGTATTCTTGAAAATATCCGTTACATTAGCAACCTCAAATTTATCTAGAGAAACCCCTCTTTTAGCAAGCTCATCTCTAATTTCAAGCAATTTTATTTGACGCATGAATTCGTTTTCAATAACAATTGGTATTAAACTTATGTGCTGAACACCCTTAATTTCTACTTTACCACCCCCTCTTATGGAAACGTTGAGGTCTTGCCTAATAGTTCCTAAACCTCTCTTAGCTTTCCCAGTAAGTCTAACTAATTGACCTAACTTGTACGCTACTCTCCAAGCTTGTTTAGGATTCTTAATATCGGGAGCAGTAGCTATCTCTATTAAAGGTATTCCCAACCTATCCAATCTATACGTAACTTTATTAACATCTTCAACAACCTTCCTAGCAGCATCCTCTTCTAAACAAAGAGTCTGTATACCAACTCTCCCCTCTTCATCATCAATATAACCGTTTAACGCTACAAGCATTGTTCTCTGAAAACCACTAGTATTACTACCATCCAACACAATTTTTCTCATAACATAGATTCTGTCCGGAACATACATATTTAAAGCTCTAGCAACAGCTAATGCAGTAACCAGTGCTTCACGATTAACCTCGTGTGGAGGCTCTTCATCCGCTTCAACTAAACAAGAATAGTCTCTGGAAGCATAGTATTCGAATCTCCTACCTCTCTTCCACTCAAACATTGCTGCAACATCAACTTCCTTCAACTCGCTTCTAGCTGGTCTAAGTTCTCTCTCAAAAACATCCTCGTTATCCTCGCTAAGCATAGTAGGGCAATTACAGAAAAGCTTGTGTTTAGTATCGAGTTGAACATGTATTTCTAAACCAATTCTTAAACCATGTTTAGCGTAGATATCGCTACTCAATAAAACCACCTCGGGTAATGATTGAGAACATGTCTAGAATTAATCTCACCAACAATATTCTTGTTGAAAAGTTCGGCTACACTCTTCAAATCCCTCGTTTTTGAACCGAGAATCCACGATAACTTGACAAACGCTACTTCAGCAAGAATATCTGAAGCCGGAATAACGCCTGCTTCTAACAATAACCTGCCCGTACTATATACGTTCAAATTAACTCTACCGAATATACATTGACTAGCCATAACAACAACTACCCCCTCTTCAACGGCTCTCCTAATGGAACTTATCGTTTTCTCAGCAATATGTCCAAGACCAGAACCTTCTATAACTATACCATGATAACCCTTATCAACGAAGTAATCAAAGATTTCGGGTGATATTCCAGGATACGATTTTATAAGGACGACTTTATCGTCGAAATTATTCTCTAAAACAGGGTCTTTATCTCTACTCCTATACTCGTATATAACGTTATTAACGACTTTAACCTTAAATTCGTCGGGATAAATAATTGCTAATGGATAATCATTAATTGATTGGAAAGCGTCTCTCCTACTAGTATGCATTTTCCTACATTTAACGCTACGATGAGCTAAAGCATACGTATCGCTTGTTTCACCATGCATAACAATAGTTGATTCCGAAAAGGGAGCTTTAAGAGCAGTAGCTACAGCAGCTTTAAAATTAAGAATGGAATCCGTGCTAGGTCTATCACTACTTCTCTGGGAACCAACGAAAACTATAGGTACTGGTTTATTCCTTATAGCGAAAGCTAGAGCAGACGCTGTATACGTCATCATATCGGTTCCATGAGCAACAATTACGCCTTCAACACCACTAACTATTTCCTCATAAACATTTTTCGAAATAATTTCCCAATGCTTAGGCTCGATATTCTCGGAAAAAATATTCATAACCTCTTTAGCATCTATAAAAGCAACCCCAGTTATTTCAGGTATCCACTCAATAATATCCTCGAAAGTTAAAGCTGGTTTTACAGCTCCAGTCTCATAATCAATTTTTGAAACAATTGTTCCACCAGTGCTTATTAATGATATACGTGGAAGATTTTGATAAACCCGCTTTGGATACTCGACTGCTACACTACTTTCAAAACGTTTTGATACGAGAATTATCTCCGTATCTTCATCTATAGATACACCTATTTTATATCCATTATCCAATCTCAAGATAATAGTATTTTCAGAACCTAAACCAGTTTCTATAGGCATGAGTAAACCTTCAACAACGATGTTCTTCTTCCTAACTTGAATGCGATCTCCGATATCGATATCTCTAGATGACAGTATATCCAATAAGCGACCAGAATATCCATAACGTTTACTCAAAACAAACACCATTATCAAGAATGCTACAGTTGGATTTAAATAAGTATACGGGTTAGCTAAGCTATGAAAGAAAACAGAATGAACCGAGCAATGATTGATTCAATCAATACTCCACTGGAGGAGCCGTTTCTTTCTGTGTTTTTGACAACCTAATAACGTACTCTATTCTATTCCTAATTCTAGGTGGTTTATTCTTTTTTGGTTTAGGCGGTATCTTTGGAGTAGCACTCCTAACTTTACCGGCTTTAGTTAATGAACCGTGACTAGGCATATTGACACCAATTTCCCATATATTGATTAAAATATTGATTAAAAGTCTTATTAATAGTATGTTTTCTTAAAAATAATTATGGTTGTGGAGAAAGTGGTGCATGTATTTTGAGTAGAGTTTACTTAACTGAATCTATAGTAGGGTTATTTGCCTATGATGAAGAAGGAAAATTAATAGCATCTAGACCTTCTCCTAGAAGATTAGATGAACTAGTCGAATACGTGATTAGCTTAGAACGTGGAGAAGAAACTCCTCTACACTCGGAAATCCTTAGTGAAATTAAAGAAAAAGGTTTTAAAGAAGTAGTCGTTGAAACCCTAGGTACTGCAGGTATAGTTTCTAAATACGGGTTAACACCAATTGTTCAATCCAACCATCTAGGTTGTAGATTACTTAGAGAAAATATTGCTAAAATAGCTGTGGAAACAGGTTTTGCTAAAGATGAAGAGGATTATTACACTAAACTTCACGAAACAATGCTTGAAGCAACGAGAAGGAAGCTTAGGAAAGAAGCTCAGAAAAGAGATTTACTAGCTGTACAATCAATTAGAGCTATAGATGATATAGATAAAACGATTAATTTATTCGTTGCTAGACTAAGAGAATGGTATAGTATACATTTCCCAGAATTAGATGAAGAAGTCGAGGATCATGAGAAATACGTGAAAATAGTCTATGAAATAGGCGATAGAGATAGCTTTACTGTAGATAAATTGTTAGAAATAGGATTTGATAAGGGGAAAGCCGAAAGCATAGTTAATAAAACAAAAACAAGTATTGGTGCTGAACTATCGGATTTCGATATTAACAATATCAAGACTCTAGCTGGAATAATAGTGCAACTATATGAACTCAAGAGAACCCTTGAAAACTACGTGGATGCGGTTATGAAAGAAGTAGCTCCAAACATAACGATACTGGTAGGTCCAAAACTCGGTGCAAGATTACTGAGTTTAGCTGGTGGTTTAGAAGAATTAGCTAAATGCCCAGCTAGTACTATCCAGGTTCTTGGTGCTGAAAAAGCATTGTTTAGAGCTTTAAGAACGGGTAGTAAACCGCCGAAACATGGCGTAATATTCCAATGGCCATATATTCATAAGAGCCCTAAGTGGCAGAGAGGTAAGATCGCTAGAGCGTTGGCAACGAAACTATCCATAGCTGCTAAAATCGATTATTTCACCGGTAGAATAGTTGGAGATAAGTTGCTTGATGATCTAAAGAAGAGAATTGAAGAGATCAAAACGCTTTATCCCAAACCTCCAAAGAAAGAGGAGAGACCGGGGAGGGGTAGGAAGAGATAAATCCCAATAATATGAATTTAATGGATATTAAGAGGTGTTGTGCTTGAGCACACCGATTAATATAAGACCTCATGAGAAGTACCGTGGAGTGCACGTTGTTGAACTCGATGACGGAACTATTAGATTCGCAACTAAGAATCTAGTGCCTGGACACAGAGTTTATGGTGAAAGACTTTTTAAATGGGGTAATGTAGAGTATCGTGAATGGAACATGTATAGGAGTAAATTAGCTGGCGCATTAGCTAATGGTTTAGCCGAACAACCTATAAAGGAGAACGATAAAGTATTATATCTGGGTGCTGGGTCTGGAACAACTCCCAGTCATGTTTCGGATCTTGTTGGTTTAAATGGTGTTGTCTATGCTGTAGAATTCGCGCCTAGAGTTATGAGAGAACTACTATTGGTCGCTGATGTTAGGAAGAATATGGTGGCGATACTGGGGGATGCTCGTAAACCGGAGGAGTATAGACATATTGTTGAAGCTGTCGACGGGATTTACGCAGATTTTGCACAACCAGCTCAAGCATCAGCTGTGGCCGATAACGCCGAGCTATTTCTAAAAAGAAACGGGTGGTTACTCTTTGCCATTAAAGCTAGGAGTATCGATGTAACTAAAGAACCCAGTGAACTGTATAGAAGAGAGATCGAGATACTCAAGGAGAGAGGGTTTGAGATAATAGATGTTGTTCACCTAGAACCATACGATAAAGACCACGCTATGGTATATGCTAGGTATAGAGGCTAATAATTGAGGGGTTTAACGTTACGAAACTTCTGATTCCAGATCTTAATACTCGGGATATGGGTTGAAAAAAGGATTTGAAGAGTATTTTGATAAAACTCTACGTGTATTAGAAGAAGCTGGTTTTACAGCAAATAGAGTTTTTTATCCACAGAATAGGAGGAGTATTGATGTTGTAGCTTATAATAAATCAATTGGTTTCAAACTATTAGTTAAAATTACTGATGATTCCGAAAACATTACACATGAAGAAATAGGTGATTTGAAAAAAGCATCTAAAGGTTTAAACGCTAAACCTGTAGTTGTTGCCAATAGAGTTAAAAACGAGAAGCTGGACGATGATGCAGTTGTTTTCAAAAAAGGTATAGGGGTAGTTAGCGTTGAACTTCTTAGGAAATACTTCAAGTTCGGCGAGAAACCAGTTGTTGCTAAAATCCGGGGTGGTTACATAGCTAGAATTAATTCTGAAGCTCTAAGAGAGGAGAGGATTAAGAGAGGACTTAGTTTAGGAAATTTAGCTGAATTGATCGGTGTATCTAGAAAAGCAGTGTATGATTATGAACACGGTAAGATTAATGTATCTCTAATAACTGCTATAAGGTTAGCAGAAGTTCTTGGTGAAAACGTTTTCGATGGATTCGATCCGTTTCACGAAGCGATTCTAGACGATATCCAACCAGACAACCCAATTAATAGGCTTGAGCAGGAAATATACAATATTTGTACTAAACACAATCTAGTATTCTATAGGTTATCAGAAACAGCGGTAGATTATGTTCTACATGGAGAGGGTGAAGCCTATTCTATAACGATAATTAACGAATCTATGAATAGCGGAGAAGATTATGAAGTTAAATTAAACGAAGCTGAAAGAATTACTAGAGTTCTCGAAGTAAAAAATATTGTAGTTGAAAAGATTAACGATATTGTTGAATTAAAGAGAGTTCTCAGAAAATAGTTTTAGTGAAGAAGGTAAAGGTTGATTGATAACATACGTTATAACCGGAAAACCAGGTGTTGGTAAAACAACTCTTTTTAACAATGTTGTATCAACTCTTTCATCACATAGATACGTTGTTGGTGGTATTAAAGCGCCTGAAGTTAGAGGTATTGATGGCTCTAGAATAGGGTTTAAAGTAATTGATATAATGAGTGGTGAAGAAGCTTGGTTAGCTCGAGTTGATATTGTTTCAAACATTAGAGTCGGTAAGTATGGTGTAGCTGTTAATGAAGCATCTGTTCTAATCGAGAATGCATTAAAGAAATCACTTGAAAAAGCAGATGTTATAGGGATTGATGAAATCGGACCTATGGAGCTGAAAATCCCTGTTTTCAAAAGAATACTATTAGAAGTGCTTGATAGCACAAAACCTAAAATACTTGTTGTTCATTACCGTTTAGATGATAAGGAAATTTTATCTAAACTCAGAAACGCTACTAAAGTTGTAGTGGATTACAGTAATAGAGCCTTACTTAACTCTACGTTACCTCTCGAAATACTCAATAAGATCTCTCGAATATATATGCGGTGATCGATAAGTAAATGAGAATAGAACAATATGATTGGGAAGAAGTAGTTTATGAAGGTAAAGCTAAAATTCTAATACCTAGGAGAGAGTTGTTTCTGAGAGAGGATGGAGTATATGAACCGGCATGGTCCCCTGTATTCTATAATCCACAAGCCGTTATAGGTAGAGACGTAACAACTTTAATGCTACATTTATGGTTTAAGAACAAAGATTTCTTCTTCGTAGACCTACTAGCGGGCACGGGCGTTAGAGGAATAAGGATTGCTCTAGAAACAAATGGTTATGGAATACTGAATGATGTAGACCCTATAGCATACAAATATTGTGTTAGAAACGTTGAACTAAATATGATAGGAGATAAGCTTGATGTTTTCATGGATGAAGCTAATAGTCTTATGAATAGTTTCACGTTCTCGGGTATTCCTATTGATTATATCGACGTTGACCCGTATGGGTCTCCAATTCCATTCATAGAACCGGTTTTCAAACCATTAGCTAAAAAAGCATTACTAGGTGTTTCAGCAACCGATACTGCTTCATTAACGTGTAGCTATAAGAAGAAAACACTATATAGGTATAATGTTGAATGCATAGAAACGGATTTCGATAAAGAGCTTGGTTTAAGAATACTACTATATTCTATTACTCATAGAGGAGCATCGCTATGCGTAGCTGTTAAACCACTAATTAGCATATATTACAAACACTACTACAGAATTATTTTCGAAACTACTAGAAGCTGTATCGAATCGTACAGAATAATCA
>Ga0105162_1000314_pt1 | contig 32320 bp, 37 predicted proteins | sample JNZ201metaG_FD_81532 | JGI IMG/M metagenome (GOLD analysis project Ga0105162, IMG submission 81532) | Hot spring microbial communities from Jinze hot spring, China to study Microbial Dark Matter (Phase II) - JNZ 20120812A | ecosystem: Environmental > Aquatic > Thermal springs > Hot (42-90C) >...
CCACTATTGAGAATTAACTATGGAATAGTGATGTTTCAAAGAGTTTTTAAAGACTTTTCATTTCTACGGATATTTTCTCTTTTAAAAGACAGCGTAGATAGTTGATAATTAATTTTCTTAAATCTATATTTTAATCTAGTTTTATTCAAATCTATGAAATAAGATTATGTTTTAAAACTAGTATATACAGTGTGTTTCAATAGTATTTTAAAACAAATGCTTTACGCTTCTCCATTCTAGTTTGTATTAGGAAACCGTTTCTACATATTTATAGAGATGTTTAATTAACATATTTCTATTTGTAAAGTTTTAATTCAGTGAAGTATTTAAACAATAATTAGCTTTATAATAATTAAGTAAATTGTTGGAATATATTTCATATAGAGGTGTTTATTGTTGAGTAAAACTTATGCAACACTAGGTGATCTGAAGCCAGGTAGTTTAATTATTATCGATAATGAACCTTGTAGAATTGTTGAAATGAGTAGAGCTAAAACGGGTAAACATGGTAGTGCTAAAGCACATGTTGTAGCTGTTAGTTTATTCACTAATGCTAAGAAAACACTGGTAGCTCCTGTTGATCAACAAGTTGAAGTACCTGTTGTAGAGAAGAGAGTTGGGCAGATAATAGCTGATACAGGTTTATCTTTTCAAGTTATGGATATGGAGACGTATGAAACATTTGAGATCGAGAAAGAGACTATTGATGAGAAAATACGTGATAAACTAGCAACTGGCTCGGAAGTAGAGTATTGGATTGTAATGGGTAGAAAACTAATCATTAGACCTAGGTAGTTTATTTAAATATCATCAGGTATGAATAGAGGTTTTTGAGCTAATGTTATTAAAGGTATTGATAAACCAGGTTTAGGTGTTTTACTAAACTCGACAACGTCTTTATCAGTTGATACAATAATGTATTTAGCATCAATCGCTTTTTCCTTCTCATCTCCTTCAAGTACAGTGTAGTAGAATATTGGTATTCCATAGTATTTATAATAGTCTCTGAAAACACCAAGTAAACCTAGATAGAGTTTATTATTGTACAGAAATTTGAGTATGTAAGTTGTCATTTGTGAAATAGATAGTGATGTAGCTAATCTAACAAGATCTTCTAAACTATTCATTTTAATAGCTAATGCTCTCTCTATCTCCATACAATCTCCTCTTTTTCAAATATTTTTTAAATAAACGATATATTATTTCAATATCTTTAATATTAGTCTTCATTTTCTTATTTAATCTATTAACTGGTATGAGAATTACTGCTTGCTCGTCTTCACTATATCTATAAGCAATATCACCGTTTTCATCAACAATAATCGTAGGTAAACTATAGTATAGTTTATCAGTATGGTAAACTCTACTACCAGGTATGAGGACTAATGAAGAGTTTATTTCAGAAATAGTTTTTACAATACTGAAGTAGTTTTTAAGAGGAATATTCTGTGGAATTCCAACTATTAGGAAATTCGTGTATAGTAATAGTAGTCTAGATAGTTCAGGATAATATAGTTCTGAATCAAGCATTAATGAAAAACTCAACTTACCTAGATTGAAAAAACCCGGTTCAGATCCTCTACTCAAACCTAGTTTTAACTCGTTTTCACTTAAGAAAATCTTTCTATACTTAACAACTTCATCGCAATCTCCTCGAAATAGCATAGCGGATAAGTATTCACGACTCCCAGCTTTCTCAATAAAACCCGGTAGTAGAATATTAATACCATGGTTTCTAGAGAGTATTAGTAATTCACTCAAATACCTAGAACGTATGGTTAGAGAATATTTTTTAATAACCTTCTTACTCAAATCACCGTATTCTGTTAAAATAGGTCCATAAGGATCAAAGTATGGTATTACAAGTAGTTCTAAACTAGTCTCTCCCATAAATAAGACTATTTTACGTACGTTTTCGAGATTTTTACGCATGTTATTCATATAAATATTTATATGAGCAATAGCTACATACGTATCTCCAGTATCTTGTTCGCTAAATGTTTTAATTATCTTAATGAATACCACCTCTACATATTAAACTCCATTCTTTCTCTAATTTATCTAAAACATTCTTGTTCTCAATAATCTTCGTCTTTAATTCATCATATAGTTCTTTCAATACATTTTGATAATCTCTCTTACCATCCTCTACTTCTTTCATTTTCTCTTCAAGTCTTCTAGTAACCTCAACATCTACGACATCTTTGAAGTGATCAACCAGTTCTTTGTAAATAAAGATTCCACGACTCGTAGGTCTAAGTGCTTTCTGTTTACCAGTTATAGCTACGTATTTTCTATTAATTAGTGTTTGAACTATTTTAGCATACGTACTCGGTCTACCAATACCGTTTATCTTCATCCATTTAATAACATCATGAAATCTAGCTATTGGTGGTTTCATACTACGTATATCTTTAACCGGATATTTACCACTCTCTATCTCTCTCTCAATAGATACGTAACCAGAGTATATTTCTAGAAAACCATGGTATTTAACATCAATTACTCTTTCAACAGTTCTCCTATAGTTTTCAATAGATACTTCAATATATTGTTTCACAACTCTCGCAGGACTCATCTGACTAGCAATAAATCTCTCGAATATCAATCTATACAGTTCATAATGTGCATTAGTCAACGGTTTTGCAAGAATCAATACACCTTCTTTAACAAGCTCCCTCAATCTATCGGGATCTATTGGTTTAGTCGGTCTAATAGCTTCATGAGCTCCACCAGTACTCCAAGTTCTTGGTTTAAAATATTCATCAACTTTTTCACCAAATCTTTCCTCTAGATACGATCTCGCAATAGCTATACCTGTATCACTGACTCTAATGCTATCAGTTCTATGATAAGTTATTAAACCAAGTTCGAACAAATCCTGTGCAATCTCCATAGTTTTACTCGTCGATAAACCTAGTTTAATAGATGCTTCTTCAAGCAATGTATCTGTTGTAAAAGGTGGTGGGGGATTAATGATTTCTTCTCTAACATCAAGTATTCTAATATCAGCAAATATTGTCTTTCTACTTAAGTTTTCTCTAATATAATCATATAATTCTTTATCAATATCTATTTCTAAATTAATTGATTCCTCTATATTAACTACGGCTCTATACTTCCAATTAATCGGATTCAATTGTTCTCGGAATTTATCAATAATAAATCCTAAAACAGGTGTTTGAACTCTACCAGCACTGAGATTTCTAAATTCAATGCAACAATCGAATAAACCATTCTTTACTCTATTTCCTTCACTATTTTCAGTTTTAACTATTTTCTTTCCCTTCTTCATTAGTTTTAAAAGATTTTCGTGAAGTTTTAAACAATACTTAGACCAGAAGTATTTCTGTACAATACTTGATAATGCGAATCCAAGCCATCGATCCTCTACTCTTCTAACAATCTGTGCTTCAACTAGCCTAGGATCTATTTCTCGAGGATTATTTATTGCTTCAAGTATTGCTTTACGAGTTATTTCATGGAATTCAACTCTCTTTATCTCTCTAGAATATGGTTCTAAGAGAACTTTTAAATCCCAACCAATTTTCTCACCTTCCGTATCAGGATCCGTTCCTATAAAAACAACGTCAACTTCACTAGCGAGATCTCTTAGAACATTGACTATATCTCTTTTTCTAGATATGTTTACGTTTCCGCATTTAGGACAGCGTTCTACTTCATCGGTGAATTGATGACCGCATCTATTGCATTTCTTTATATCAGTATACACTGGTACAAATATTTGTTTATCAGGTAGATATAATATACCATATTCATTATCTTTATTCTTATAGTCAACTACTAGTTCATATATATGACCAATACTAGATACAATTGATAAAACGTATTTACCGATAGCGACATCGTATACTAATATATTGTCTCCAATTAATCTAGCAGATGGTTTTCCAAAGAAATTAGCTATAGTCTTAGCTTTATTAGGAGATTCTACAATGAGTAAAGCTGTTTTAGTTAATTCAACAATCTTATCTACCTCGATCTCTCCACGCAATATTTTCCTAACTCTATCTCTATCACTATTAATTTCATTAATTAAATCATCTAGATTTATCTCATTCAAAGGTTTTATATCGAATTCTTCATACAACCATTTCATTCTCTTCTTTAAACCATTCAGTAATCTAATATCGTCAACGATGATTATAGATAAACCTTTAGTAACACCACCCGGGTATAATCTAGATGTTCTACCACTAGCTTGTATATACGTAGCTACATCCGGTATTAGAATATAGTCTGTACCGTTTTCTCTAATTAATGCTATATCGCTTTTAACACTAAGTTTACTCCAGACATCTGGTTTAGAAAGAAGTTGTTTAGCTTTATCAATAGCGTTTAGTATGAGTTTGAGTAGAGGGGTTTCTTCAACGCTTTCACCAGCTATTTTCTTGTTTAAATCTTCAGTTAATTTAGCTAAAGCACTCGGACTAATCCTCTTTATCTTATTAGATAATTTACCTATAATGATCTCGAGTTCTCTCCTCTCTTCACCCTCTAGAACATCTCTCATAGTAGTCAGAATTCTGAGTAAATCAACTGGTTTAATCTTCTCTAGTTTAGAGCTAAACTTATGTCTCGGAACACCTATGAATATAGCATACTTTACTCTATCGGGGAGGTCTATTCCACGAACCATTACACCGTAATAAGTGGCTACACCTACGAGTACATTTATATCTCCATTAGCAAATTTATCGAGTATGTTAATTGATTTACCTGAATAGAATGCTTCAGTTTTTAATCCATGTTCATTTAAAATACTAGCTATTTTATCAGCGTATTCAATGCCTTTATCTAATGGTACAAATACTAATCCACCATCTCCAAGTTTCTTAACTAAATCGACAACTGTTTCTTCAATAGTTTTCAATGGAATTACATAAGTATCTACAATATTTCTAATAGATTCAGACCTAGATCCTACTTCGAAACCCAATATTATTTTAAATAATTTTGGATATATTCCACGTGGTCTACCAGTAGCACTCGATACTACAACTAGAGTTTTCACTTTACTACGTATTTCATTCAATCTATTGTTTAGTTCTTTCAATTTATTCTCTACTTCAGTTCTCTCATTCTCGTTCATCTTAGTAGCTAATTTATTCAAAACTTTTAGATACTCTATCACATTATCTATCTCTTCATCGGTTAAACCAAGTATTCTAAATAATACACGGATTGCTCTACTACTACGTAGTATAGCATCAACATCATCTAGAACAATTAGTTTGAAATTCTTATTCAATAATAATTCGAAGTTTCTATGCATAAACATATTTGTTGATAAAAGTATGTTGAATCTATCTTCATTTATCAACTTAATATATTCATCACGTTTATTCTTATTTAATCTACCGTGAATAGCTATTACTCTAATACAATCATCTGAATAGTTTTCTTCCTCACTACATATTTTAATACCAGCTCTATTAGCTAGTTCTAGTAATCTCTTATAAGCTTGTATAAGTAAAGGTGTTGTTGGAAAAACCAAGTATACTTTACTAGATTTATCTTCTTTAGTAAAATACAGTGATGTTACAAGTGCAAACATTGTTTTACCAGTACCAGTTGGTGCTACAATACTGAACGATCTGTTTTTAAATAATCTAGTTATCCATGTTCTCTGAGCACTCCAGAGTCTATATCCATTAGTTGCTTTAGCGAAGAATTCTTCGAAAGATTTTATTCTAGAGTGAAAACTTACTATTTCACTCAAACCCTTTTTTTCATTAACCAGTTCGTAGTATTTAGTAATTTTCTCCAAATAATCCTTATTAACAATCTCGTTCTTTATTTTTTCAAACAAATCGTCTCTTAAACAATTAGGACAAGGTGCTTTAAATATTAATCTATAATCAGTATTCTCACCACCACAATTCGGACAAGAATGTTGATATACTCCATGTTCGTATCTTATATCAAGCATTCTAAAACCCAATGAAATTATATATAAAAACCATTATAAGTAATCGTACTGAGTAATCCTTATTTAACTCAATTTAACGGTTCTATCAGGGTATACTATAATACCATTATCAGTTATTTCAAAGGGATGTCTTCTCATACTATGAGCTGTACCTCTCATCTTCCAGACAATAATGCTTCTAATCAATTCACCTCCAACTTCATCGAGATCGAGTCTAACAATACCATCAGCTGCATGCTCAACGCCTGGTCCGCCGAAACCCCTCTCGGTGACAGATACTTGTGATACTAGAATAGATGTCGTCCCCATTCCAGAAAGTATTTTCTTAAGCTGGAGAATAACGTTTTTAGCAAAAGTTGGTTTTGTCAAATACAATGTTGAAACAGAATCTACAACTACGCGTGCTGCACCAGTATCTTTAATAGCTTGTTTAAGAACATCAATTAATTCAGCTACATCAGTTGGGTCTTTAACAACATATTTTTCACGTTTAGCTGCTTCACCAATACCGCTGGTGAAAGCATCTACTATTGCAAACACACCTTGTTGTTCATATTGTTTAACATCCCAACCAAATTGTTTCATATTAATCCTGATTTGAGCGGGGTGTTCTTCTAAAGCTATGTATAATCCCGGTTCACCCATTTGTAAACCATTCCATAGATACTGCATACCAAAGATCGATTTACCGGTTCCCGGTCCACCGCTTAATAGTACAACACTACGTTTAGGAATACCGCCATTAACTATATCGTCGAAACCTTTAATATTGGTTTTAACTCTTTCAACCATAAACTTCACCTCTATTAATATTAGGTATTTAAATAATCTTTAAACATATTTATTTCAATAGATCTATTAAATCTATCAACATTAAAGGTAGTAATAAATATAGTGGTATTAAAATAGATATGGTTATTAAAATATATCTAAATGTATCGTTCTTCACTCTTCTATAAATAAATAATATTAAACCTGATAAACAGTGTACTAGTAGAAAAATATTGAATAATAATCTAAGAAAAATATCGTGATGAATCCTTTCAGCAACATGTCTATTGATCAAGTTAAACGTTAGTTTTCTAACAATACTTGTTCTCACAATACCGTAACCACTTAACACATATAGTAGTGTTAAAACTAAGAGTACTATACTAGATACTTCAGTTAATAATAAACAATACTTGAGATAATTTTTCAAAACAATCACCTAGTTTACGAGTAATCCGTAAATCAAGTTCTTTATTCACAATATTAATAATCCGTAAAGTTATAACGATTTGGAAAAATATTCAAAGATTAAGATTTAATAATTAAATCTAGGTTAAGGATTGTTAGTAAAAAGGGGGTGTTTATTGAGAATCAAATATATGTGGATTATTAAATCATCGATCATTGCTGCAATATATGCTTCACTAGTAATAGTATTAGCTCCAATTAGTTTTCACGTTATTCAAATAAGAATAGCTGATTCACTACTACTACTTCCTTTATTTAAATTCTTTGGTTTTTCAAGTGTTATTGGTTTAACAATAGGATGTGTTATCGCTAATTTCTTCTCACCTTTCGGATTACTAGATATTGTTTATGGTTCAATTTCTAATCTCATAGCTGGTTTAATTGCCTATGCTATTGGTATATTTTGTAATAGATTAAATTTACTCACAGTAGTATCTACAGCTATACTGCAATCACTAGTTATAGCAGTAATAATTGGCTACGGTTTACTCCATTTAGTATTCAATGAACCAATATTAATAGCTTTTCTAGGCGTGTTTATTGGAAGTTTGCTGAGTATTGGTGTTATTGGTTCATCAATAGTATTTTTCATCGAGAAGAGGTTTGGTATTAAATGATAATTGTTGAGAAATTGAATGTAGAATTTAATGGATACATTGTTCTTAAAAACATAGATATAGTTTTTGATAAAGGATTGCATGTTATAATGGGTAGAAACGGGTCTGGTAAAACTACTTTATTGAAAACAATAGCTGGAATAATAAAACCGAGTAGTGGTAGAGTTATTGTTTTTAACAAAGATATTCATAGAATACCTCGTAGTGAAGCTGTTAAACTTGTTGGATATGTTTGGCAAAATCCTTATGCTGGTTTCATCGAAGCAACTGTTTTCGATGAAATAAATTTTACTGCTAAATTAATCCATACTAGTTTAAATAAAGAAATTGTTGAAAAACTTGTTCCCGAACATTTATTGTATAGAAATCCTTATACGTTAAGTGGTGGTGAAGCTAAGAGAGTTTCAATAGCTAGTATATTGTCAATAGATCAACCGGTCTGGTTGTTCGACGAACCATTCGATTATCTAGATAATGATGGAGTAAGTATTGTTAAGAAATTGATTGAATATGGTTTAGAGAGAGGGAAAATAGTGATAATTGCTTCAGCTAATCCATCTTATTTACATTTGTTCAAACCAGTGAGTATATTGGTTTTGTTTAACGGTGAAATTGTTTTAAAAACAAGTTCTCTAAATGAAGATGATCTCGGTAAATACGGTGTTCCTAGTAGAGAAATAGTTTGTGGTTAAATTGTTTAATGAATTAGAGATTGTTCAGAATAAACGTAGTTTACTACATAGAGAAGACTTCTTGTTCTTGAAAATACTACTGTTGATTATAACTATTATTTCTCGATTCACAAGTATTTACCTAATGTTCAGTATATTAGTGTTCAATATTCTACTTCTAATATATATTGGTGTTAGAAGAATACTATTGTTTATATTTATACTCTGGTTGATTCTATCATCTATCGTAGTATTGATAGATATGTTGTTTTCAACACTAACTGTTAACGTATTGTTTAACTTAGTATATGGATTAACGACGTTTACTGGTTTAATACTATTCTATTCTACAACGCCTCCTAGTCATATCGAGAATATTATTGGTTTAAATACGTTTTCACTAACATATCTCTTTTTAAACCATTATGTTAAACAAGTAGTTGAAATGATAAATATATTGAGAGCTAGAGGATTGGATTTAACTCTAAACATACGGCATTCTAAATATTTAATGAGAATTATTGTTGTATTCATAGTGTTCAGAATTAACGAGTCGTTAAGTATTCTTAAAGCTAGAGGTGTTGAGGAATAGTATTGATAAGTATTAAATCATTATATAACAAGTCTAGTGGATTTAACTAGTTAATTACTGATATGTTTCTACACATTTTTTCTCAAACAATAGTTTTTTATGTACTTTAATTATCTCTTTCAAAATATCTGATCTATACAATCTACCACTAATTTTTGGTGGAGTAATTGTTGTTAATAAAACTATATAGTGTGTTTTATCACTCTGTTCCTCAATATATAGTTTATAATTGCCGAGTTTCTTATTTAAAACACTCTGTAGTTCTGAGATAACGATATCTGGATCGCATGTTATTGGAAATTCGTATCTAACCTGTATCCTTCTTTCCTCTTCGGTTTCCTCCAATACAATACTATTGTTTAACAATATGTTGTTAGATACTTTCACTAGATTGCCATCTGTATCAATTATTTTCGTATATAAAAATCCTATTTCAACAACTGTTCCTCTTATATTAGGAATAATAGTATCTCGACTGAAGAATTTATAAGAAGGTAGTGGTAAAACAGATAGAGGTAATCCTGCTAATCTAATTTCTTGACCGGGTTTTAGATAACCGGTTGTTAAAATGATTAAACCTGAGAAGAAGTTTGATAAAACTGGTTGAAGTGCTAAACCGATGATCAGACCGGAGAAAGTAGCGCTAGCTAATATGCTTTCACCGCTAAGACCTAGTAGAATACCTATAATTAGAGCTAATATTATGTAACCTATTACTAAGACAACGTTTCTAACTAAGTAAGCAGATCTACCGTGGTGTTTTAAAATAGAATGTACGAACGATGCTGTAAACTGTATAGCCACTATACCTAGAACTAGAGCTAATATTATGTCGAAAACACGGTGTTCTTTAAGTATTTCAACTATATTTCTAGGTATATTTAAAACACTCGTTCTATCAATAATATCGATTAAAATTCTTAATAAAATAATTAAAACAATTAAACTAACGATAAACACTATAAATCTAGTTCTACTCAAAACATACACCAATTCAATTAAAAATAAACATACATTTATAGAAACATTATGGAAACAAGTGATTAAATATATTAAAATAAGTAATCAACACTATTACTAAAAATCTTTTAAACTACCAGAGATCTCTATGGGCCCGCGGGGATTTGAACCCCGGACCTCCGCCGTGTGAGGGCGGCGTCCTAACCAGACTGGACGACGGGCCCTTCTATCCAATCTTTCATTTATTTTATTCTAATAATATCTTTAATTATTTCTTGTTTTAATCGGAATGCGGGGGGTGGGATTTGAACCCACGCAGGCCTACGCCATCGGGTTCTGAGCCCGACCCCTTTGACCAAGCTCGGGCACCCCCGCTTTTCGTAACTTTAATATCTCTAAGAGTTGATTTATTGTTTATTTTCAAACTCTGTGTAGATGTATTTGTTAGTGTTGTTGATTATTTCATTTATCTTATCTAATGCTGTTTTACATGTTTTTTCACTGATAATTCCTTCACTACAGTATTTATTAAAACTCTCAGTATCTACTAGCTCGGGTTTTTCACCGGGTTTCACTACTATATCTACCATTAGATCATGGTATTTAATAGTATCTGGTAGGATTTCGGGAGGTGTATTGATATTTATATAACTACCAATCCACTCGTTTTTTCTAAAATAATTGTGGCTGATAAACCAATTATTTGTTTCGAGAAAAACGAAATCAATGTCTCCTTCTTTCTTCTCAATATTTAATCCATCGTATAATCCATTTGATCTAATAGTTCTAGTTAAACATATTCTTAAATCAAGATTGTTTCTCTCAATACTATGTATAATACCCGGTGTTAACTCGAATCTAGAACCATCTGGTTTAATATGTATTAAACGTATTCGTTTATTTTGAAATAGTTTCTCATATAAGAATTCTACGATTGATCTCTCAATTAAGTCTTTATTTAAACTAATACTACTAATCATTTTCTCAATTAAATCAACTAGTTCGCTGTAAACACCACCTATTGTTTTAAACGAATGGTGAAGTGGAATTGTTGTTACAACATTGTTTCTCAGAGAATCTAATCTACTCTTAGCTAAACTAGTTAAACCAATTAATCCAATAAATTCCCCACTATATAGTTCACGTGGAGCTTTTTCTCTAGATTTGGCTTCACCAAGTATTTTAACTAATTTATCTCGTAGATTATCTATTTCATTCAGTATTTCCTGTTCTCCAGCGTACATACTACTACTTCTAAAGTGTATGCCGAGACCTGTACCAATTAGTTTAGAAACAGCTATTGTTAATAAATAATCTCTTCTATATTTATCACGTATATGCTCTGAGAAAGTTATTTGAGAAGAACCATGTATTAAAGCAACGTATTCGCCAACTATGCGGAGACTATACGATAGTCTAGTTACCTCACGGGGTTTTAAACTTGTTTTAACAACACTAACAACTATTTTATCACCTATATCGTGTTTACAATTGTTTAAAACACCTTTCGTCGACCCGAGATCGACTATACAATCACTATTATTTTTATCAACAACTACACCAATGTGTATAGAGTATAATCCAATATTCGAATACCATTTAAATACATATTCGAGTTCATTAACAATATCTTCATAAACTCTCAATGCTTTATCGTAAAAACCAATAACTAATATCTCGTCTTCATCTGAATCCTTAACAGTAACATCAGCTGGAGAGTAATCTTCTTTTAAACCAAATCTATTTCTAATAATATCGCTTGCTTGAACAATACTATAGCCTTTGTCGAATAATAATTTAGATAAAGCAGTAGCTGCTAAACCTCTGATACGTACACGTATCAATATATTACAACCCTCTATTCTAAACATTAATCACGTACTGTTTCTAGTATAGCTATTATCTGCCAGATCTTAGTTCTAGTTCCTATAGGCATATTAGGGTCTTGACTAATATTATCTAAAATACCTATAGCATTAGCTGCTCTAACACCTGGAGTTAACTTCTCGTCTCTCAATTGATTTAATGCTTGAGTAGCTGCTCTACGTATATTTCTCGGTACAGTTGTATCGTTGATTATAGATAACAACATGTATACTGCGTTTTTAAGTCTAGCTTCATTATCGATAGAAGTCATTTCATCAACCACCTTTACTAATACTCTTCTCAATACTCTTGTATTAGAGAAAATAGTTTATATAAAGTTATATTAACAACGTTTAATTTAGTACATTTCGTTAATATTATTTAAAAGAACTCTCGGTGTTTACAATGAGTTCTGAAACAAATCCTGTTAAGAAAATGGCTGAATTGATGAAAGCAGGTGCTACAATGCTTGCTGAAACATGTCCAGTAGAAGGATGTAGACTACCTTTATTTAAACTAAAAACCGGTGAAATCGTTTGCCCAGTTCACGGTAGAGTATATGTTGTTAAATCGGATGAAGAAGCATTGAAAATAAGAGAAGAGATAACTCTTAAAACAACTCTTGATAAACTCGAGGAAATGGTTATTAAACATATTTATAGTAGGATAGAGAGTGATGAATTAGAAACAACCGAGTTGATTAATTTACTTGAAATACTTGAGAGAATATATAGGATTAAGAATCAGTTAAAATCAAGTTCTTAAACGATACAAATACCTTTCTACTATTCTAAACACATCGTTATAAACCGATTCAAAATCTCTACTAGCATCAACTAGTTTTAAATATCCTTCACTAACCATTTTTAAATAAAAATCTCTGACTTTACTTAGAAAAACAATATTCTCATACTCTGGGAATCTACTTACTAAACCCTTTTTACGCTTTAAACCAGTAGCGGGATCTACGTCTAAGTATATGGCTAGATCTGGTTTTAACATAATTTTATTTATATTTAAAACCCATTCGTATGGAGCACCTTGTGCTGATTGATAAGCAACACTACTGTAGAAATACCTATCGCAAACAACTATTTCACCTTTTTCAATACTCGGTATTATATCTGTTTTAAGATGAATAATACGGTCAACTGCGTAGGTTAACGCGTCTAGATAAGCATCTCTGTATTCACTATAGTTGTTCTTCAAGATATCGATGTATAGACTTGTGTATGGTTCAAAAGTATACTTAGTTCTATAACCGTTTTTCTCCAGATCAATTATTAATCTATGAGCAATACTTGTTTTACCAGAACCATCTATACCTTCTAGTACTATGAACAAACCTCTAGTGTTCGACGACAAACCATTCTTCACCTTTATTGTGAATTGCTTTAAAACCATCACTGATGATACTTGAGATATAGTTAAAACTAAGATTGTTTAATACGAATAACGGTATTTCTCCTAAAACACAACCTGTTACAAGGATTGGTTCAGCTTTTTCAACAATAATACATTGTGGAGCATTATTATATTTCTTTAAAGCATATAGTATGTAGGAACCTACTGTTGAACCACGTGTACTTGGGAATAAAAGTATTTTATTATTAATATTTTTACCACTAGGTTTATGAATACCTGTAACTGGATCTACTTCACCGTAGAAACTTATACGTTCATTGATAACAACTATTTCTCCGAAACAATCGCTGTCGATAATTATTTTAACAGGAATTTTCAAGTTATTCACACAATTGTCTTATTATTTCAAAAGGTGTGGATAAATATACTTCAATATTCTTGTGTTTCTTTAGGTAAAAGTATGCTTTACCACTATTGGTTATAACGTAATCTGGTTTCTCAGATATAGTTGATACTATTGGACAAGTACCTAGTGTTACTTCTACACCTATTCTACGTAAAACGTTTATTTCATTAATAAATAATTCGTTATAAATATATGGTACGGATATTAGTAAATAGTTTCTTAATCTACATCTACCTCTACTATATATGTTTACGATATAATCATATATTTCAGTGAATTCAACGGGATCTAAGTGTGGACAACCTATAAATCCAATTATTTTAGAATCTTTTAAATCGAATTCTAGAGTTTTACTTTGATACTTCTCTATATCTTTTAATTCAATATTTATTTTCTCAATCTTATCGCTCATATAATACGATTTCTTCGGGGTAATTTTATCAATAGCTATTAAACCATGGTCACCGCTTGCGGCTGCTGATGCTAACAATATTTTTAAACTACTGTAATCATTTACAGCGTTTTTAATAAGTGGTTTGTTTTCAATGTTTTCACCTATCCATAAACCGATTAAACCATAGTATTTTGATTCAATATTTTCAATAGATATAACTGTATCTATTACTCTCTCTCTATCTAAGTGTAAACCGTGATAATAAGTATAGCCTGTTAATGCTGAAGCTATTGTTAAAGGTCCTCCTTCTCGATTAGTTCTAGCTCCATAAATACTGTTAGCGAATATTACTGCACTACTCTCTCCCCAAGCTAAGTGTTCATTTAAAACAGGTCTACGGTGGAGATATGGTATACACGTATATGTTGGTTTAAACCCCATTTTCTCCAAGTAATTGTTTATCTCTAATTGTTTATTGTAAAACATATTGCTAATTAATCTAGATGAATTAGATAAATCTATACAACCAGGGTTTACTGTTGTATATACTTTTGCTAAACCACCTTTGACATAGAATTCTTTAATGAATTCTAAACCATAATCACCGATATTGCTGTACGAAACTCCCGAGACATGAACGTGATTAACCGAGATAAGTTTCTCAGCACCGAGTACTTCACCAATCTTTACTATCAATTCAAATGCTTTAGCATAAATCCATCCATATTCACCATTCAATATCTTCTCCTGATACGGTGTTAGATACATTACGGTATCTGAACCCTCCTATACTTACTCCAATCTTCGTTGAATGGTTTTGTTGCATCAATTATTACTTTATCTCCAATTCCATTAACACTACGTGGATCTAGTGTTGAACCCGGTAAGTCTTTTAATACAATAATGTCTTCACTAGCTTTAACACGAGTTGCTATAGCCCATTCAATCATTTCAATATTATCTATATCAATATCATCATCAACTACGATAACGTGTTTAACACTTGGATGAATGTTTAAAACAGTTAATCCAATAGCTCTAGCATCACCGGGTTTTATTTGTTTAACAGATACTACAGCGTGTAGCCAACAACTACTACCAGTTGTAAGTCTCACTCCAGTAACATTAGGATACTGTTTTGTCAAGTAAACATATATTAATGCTTCACGGGGGAAACTCATTAAATAAATATGATCCCATAAACTAGGTACTATAGCGTGATAGTATAGTTTACTTATTTTAGATAAATAAATGTTTTCTATCTTTAAAACCGGTTGTTTCCGAACAGTATCTAGTAGACCAAGAATGTCTGTAAAAGGACCTTCATCAACGAGATTATCTTTAGAAATAACGCCTTCTACTACAATGGGTGTTTGTAGAGGAACAGGGATTCCATATTTAGGTGTTTTTACGAATAAATTATTGTTCAATAATTTAGCAGCTATTTTTAATTCAAATAAACCGAAACTCGTCGACGTTGCTGCAGCTAATTCAGCAACCGGGTTTAAACCGAGTAATATAGCTATAGGTGTGTCTTTACCTCTCTCTCTATACATATTGTATATTCTATACAAGTCTCTTGGAACTATTCTAATAGCTCCATGTTCTTCGTCAACATACATTATTCTATGAATACTAGCATTACATATTTCATCAATACACGCTACTACTATTGAACTAGTTAAGTAGTAACCACCATCTTCTCTAAAATACTTTATAAAAGGCAGTTGTTTCAGAGTCCAATCTGTTTTTAAAAAATATTTATTGAAATCAACGAATTCTAATTCAGCTGGTTTATCAATAGCTTGTTCTATTTTTAAATAAGCATCTCTATCGTTTGAAGCATTCAACATTACATATAGATCTCTCCTATTCGTTAAAATATTGGAAACACATGTTACTTCAGAATCGTTAATATTGAATTCGATAACGGTTTCTCTATTACTATAGGATAGTTTAGTGACTTCGTATTCTCTACTTATTTTACCAACATATTTCACTTCCTTATACTTACTGACAATTTTTTCCATATAACTACCTAGATCCATTGAATACACCTATTCAGCAACTTGTTCAACATAGTCTTCTGTTAAATGAATTCTAGATAGTTTAATGTATTTAATATCACCAGTATAATTCGTTTTAACAACAGCTTCTCTGTTTCTAAAATCAATCCACTCTATTAAACCTGGGTAATCGATTTCTCCATTTGAAACAGCTATGAATATTCTTCTAAAACTACTATCACTATACGTCTTTACTTTATCGCAACCATATGTTTTCTTCAAAAACTCTAGCTGTTCTTCACTAATATTACTAGTTGAAACAACGTGTAATGTATTAAAACACTTAGTTACGTATACAAGGTTTCTCATCAAATCAGTCTTAAAACCACTATTTGTTGAAATATTTATTAAATCACAACTGTGAAACAAAGGATGTCCTATAAAAACTACTTTATCTAAACCAACTCTACGTTGAGGAGCATTGTTTAAATACTCTAAATACTTGTCTTTTCTAAGTTGTCTTCTTTCTTCACGACTCCTCGTTCTCCTATTTAATGGAACTCTCGTTTTATACACTTTAATACCGATATTTTCATATTTTTGAAATATACTCCACGTATCTTCACCTATAGCTATTACAGCTTTTGGATTCAGCTCACTAACTAGTTTACATTTATAGTTAACAGCATATTCATCATTAATCCAACCATCTGTATCTATTATAATAGGGTTTCTATTATCGCTAATAGCTTGTTCAATCAATTCTTTTAAAACATATATGATTCTATCAGTATAGTTCTGTGGTTTAATATCACCAATGAATTTCATAACACATGGTTTTAAATCACGCATCCATAGAACTTGTTTACTTGGATAAGACATTGATATAAAACAAGGAGGTCCAATATCTGCTTGTCCAATATCTCCATCTATGATAGCTGGTTTTAATCCATCTCTTAGAGCTTTATTAGATAATAGTATTGAAAGCGTTGATTTACCAGTATCTACTCCACCTAGAATAACTACTTTATCGTAATTATTCGTTAAAATATCGTTAACAATATTGAGTCTTTCTAAATAAGGTTCGTTTTCATTAATAAGCTGTATTTTAGCATCATCTCCCATAGTGATATCTAATTCAGTATCTTCTAATGCGTGTACAATGTAGTTTCTAAACTTATGTATGATTAAATGTTCTCCTTTACCGAATTCTTTATATAGAATTTCTAATCTACCGTTGAGAATATTTATAGACATTGGACCCGTTAAACAAAGCATTTCATCTTTATTCATTTTCAAAATAGGCATATTTTATTCAACCTCAATGCCTTCACATAAAGCTATTTTTAAAGCACTGTAGATATCTCTGTTTTTAAATCTATGGTTTATTCTTCTAGTATTTTTATCTCTAAATAGATAATCTAATGGTATGCCTTCAATACTTTCATCAACTATTTCGACTGAAGCGTTTACTCTATTTTTTATCATTAAAACTATTTTCAATCCATTAAATCCTCCTCCAACTCTAATAACTCTCTTTACTGATGGATAGCATTTCAATTTATTGTTCAAAAATTCTCCAATATCTTCTTGGAAAACATATCCGTGTTCAAGTATTTCTTCATCACCTAGGATAACGTAGTAGGGGTTTTTCCCAGGATCTATTCCAACGATAACGCTATTATATTTTGTCTTAGATAATGAAGCCAGTATTGCTTTTTCCAAACCAGTACATGTTCTATCTGAATCATATATTACTTCAATATCTCTCCTATTCTTAGTAATTTCGACGTAATAATAGTGATCAGTGTAGAGTACACTATAATATGGTATGCTATCAATATCGCTAAACACTGAGAAATCAATCCCTCTACTGCGTAATATATTCAGTACTTTCATAAACCATTTAGGGTCGTGTACAGCTACTACTATTGGTTTACGATACAATACTTCAGCAATCCCTCTAACTAATTTCTAAATAATAGTCTTTGTAGATAATACTAAATGTAGTTTATGGTGTTCAATATTTTATATTAACGGTGTTGATGTGGATGAAATTCACTGGATCTGGTGTTATTGATAGAATAATTGTTAATGGTTTAACCAATCTATTCTATGGTGAAGCAGGTGTTGGTAAAACTAATTTATTGTTAACAATCGCTAGAAATTTGTGTAAAGAAGTTTATCCATGTATATATGTTAATACAGAGGACATACTCTACTACGATATAGTATCTAGGAATTTAGATGAGTTTTCCAATGTTTTCTTCGTAGATATAATGGATTACGATGAGTTCTATAAATATGTATTAGAAAAATTAATGTATATTCCATATAAAGTCTTGTTTATTGATAGCGTAAACGCTCTTTTTAGATTAGTTGTTTATAAAGAATCATCTATTATAAACTACGGTCTACTGCTTGGTTTAATTGTTAAGAAAAACATAGATACTAACTCTTATTTATTTGCTTCAGCACAGGTCCGTAGCGCTATCGACGAATCTGTTGAATATACAGCTAGCGGTATGTCTATTCTCGAATACTGGTTTGCTAATATTTTTAAAATAGATAGAGATGAAAACGGTAGATTTATAGAGTGTGTTAAACCATTTAGTGGTGTTAGAGTGTATTTTGAAATAACAAGTGATGGTATTGTATGGATCAGTTAATAGATTTCATTAACTGGTTTATCAAATACTTTGCTGTACCTATGGCTACTAATGCTTCACCTTTACTTATACGTGGAAAATACTGTATTGATTTCAATAAATTATTCATTGATAATAAACCATTGTTTGGTTCTAATAAAACATGGGATGGTTTTATTATTGGAATTTATATGGGGTTTTCTGTTTCAATTGTCATATCTATTTATTTTAATGAATTAAGTTATTTAGTTATTGGTTTAGGTTCATCTATATTTGCTTTAATAGGTGATTTAATCGGATCTTTTATTAAGAGAAGACTTGGTATACCTAGTGGTGGTTTATTGCCTATTCTAGATCAGTTGGATTTCATAATATTTGTTTCAATATACTATATTTTAATAAATATTGTTGAATTCTACAGTAAGCCTTTATATATTATGATCTCTTGTATTATCGTTCTCATTCTTCACGTTTTAACAAATAATGTTGCATACTACTTAGGGGTTAAGGATAAAAGATGGTAGTATTATATCCATATATTTTGATTAAAACCCATAGTATTCAACGAGAGGATTGAGGATTTTGAAAATACCTAAAGTTATTACAACATATTGTCCGAAATGTAATAAACATACAGAACATGCTGTATCTATTTATAAACATGGACCTAGAAGAACTCTAGCTGAGGGTGAGAGGAGATATGCTGCTAAGAAGAAAGGCTACGGTTCTAAACGTAAATCAGAACAGAAGAGATTTGCTAAAGTTACTAAGAAAGTTGTTTTGAAACTAAAGTGTAAGGAATGTGGATACATTTTACATAGAAAGGGTATTCGTATGAAGAAATACGAGTTAGTTGAGGTTGCTAAGTGATGAAGAAGAGGAAAATATTGATACCACAGCCTAAAAGTAAGTTTTTGAAACTGCAGTGTAAAATATGTGGTAGTGATAACATTGTATTCAGTCACGCAACTTTTCCAGCAAGGTGTAAAATATGTGGAACAATACTTGTTAAACCAACTGGTGGTAAAGCTATAATTCTGAGAGATAGAGCTGAAATAATAGCTGAACTAGGTTAGATATTTTAATACAAATTAAACTCTTCTCCAGTAATATATATTAGATACATGCGGGGGTGCCCGAGCTTGGTCAAAGGGGTCGGGCTTAGGACCCGATGGCGTAGGCCTGCGTGGGTTCAAATCCCACCCCCCGCATTCACTTTTTAACAAGAAATTAACTATATTTACGAGTAATTATTTATAGTCTGCTACTGTTGTTTCTTAAAGAGAAGATTTACTAATATGTGTGAAAACAAATGTTCATAGGTGAGAAAAGGTGAAATACATTGTTAACGCGTTAAGCTTAAACATGGTGAAGCTTCCACCAATAGGTGTAAGGAAGTTTTATCATTTTGAAATTAAACAAATAACTGTTGAAGAGTTCTGTAATGAAGCGAGAGAAGCTGTTAACGCACTTGGTCATGTTTCAACAGTCGAATTGATCAATAAATTGTGTAATACAAGTTTTCAAATTAATAGAATTGAAATAAAGCTTGAACATGAAGACGAATTGCTTCTGATCCAGGTAGCGACACGTTTGCCTGAAGGCAAAGTTCTAGACATAGGTGAGCTTGAACAATTATTACGAGATGGTAAAATCAAGTTTTATCGCGTAACATACTACGATTACTTCTACTGAATAAATCTATAAGTACGTTTAACTATACGGCACTATCACTACTATGTGAATGGATGAAGTAAATAAACATAAACTATATGAAAACCGTGGAAAACACTAACTTCACGATTATATTGATAAAACGAAGATGTTAAGAGTTTCAAGGATTTGAATGTATTGATACTGGATCTTCCAATTAACACACAGCTGTTACACAATTCTTTTCAAAAATCTTCTTGAGACACAGGTAGACGTATCTAGTTATTTCAAGATCTATTTTATTTTTCTCTCTTATCTCGTCAAATCTCTTGTTTTCGAAAAGCTTGGCAATCATTTCTCCTTCTAGACTCTGCGTTTCTAAGTCTTTGATTTCACAGTTAAATTTTTCTTTAAGCTTCATAGCCATATCTTTTAGCTTTAATTTTTTAAAGTAGAGTTTATTAAAAGATAGAAGTATTTGTGCAATGTCTATAGTATACATATTATGCCACCAATTGTTAATAAAATCAGCTTCATGTACATAATTGCCTAATATATTACGCTTTTCTGACAATTCTGATTCGAAGACATCACTAACAATATTATGTCTCAGACTCTTTGAAATTATAAGTGGAATGTCGAATCTAAGAATATTAAAGCCAATGATTTCAACATTATAGTTTTCTCTTAAATTCTTCAAGTAATTGTAAAACTGTTTGAGTATCTCTTTTTCTCTCTTAAACCTCTTTTTATCTTCTAGTTCAAAGTTTTCAAATGATTCGTATTTGAATCCCGGTTTATCTTTTAGCAGACCGATGAGAATTATATTTTCGCCTATAAATGCTTCTTTTTCTATAGGTCTATAGGTCTCTAAGTCTAAATATATTCTTACTAAACTTTTACGTTTCGTTCTATTCTTCATGATTGATCCCTAAACAATTTAGTATTCATTGTTTTATTTAAAGATAAAACAGTAGATTCAAGCGTTAGATTAGAAAAACTAATCTATTTCGCAATAACATTAGATTCAAATCTTGAGATAGATTACTTAATAATTCCATAATAACTAGTTGTTATTTAATAAGCTGTCTTTGGAAATGTTTAGTCTTGAATATGTTGTTTTAAAAATTATTTCTGAATTACGGTGTGAAAAGTTTCTTGAGAATAAATTTAATCTATCAATGAATTTCTAGTCGTTTTTCTTAGTTAAGATCGTGTAGTGTTAATGTTTTAGTGTTATTCATAAATTATTTTACCACCATTTAATGCTTAACTTGTATTTCTCCAAGTCTTCGTTCTTATCAGGTTTGCGGAATAAGAATAAATGCTCGTGAGCAATTAAGTAAAAGTCTTTTCCTCTACTATTCTCGTCGACCCAGCATTCATTAGATGATTTAATTAAACTCCTCCACTTCTGTTCTGTAACTTTGGTATGCCACTGGATTTTGATTATATCTTCTTTGAGCACGAAGCCGACTTCTAAGAATTGTTGCATAACTCTGAAAGCAATGGGGACGTAGTGTCTGTGTTGACGAGTATCTCCAACAAGTATAGCACAGTATCTGTTAGGTTTCAGTACTCTAAAGCTCTCTTCAGCGACTCTACGTATTCCATTCAAGTATTCTTCTAAGCTATAGACTTGCGATAAATCGCCTGGTATAGGTTTCTGCTTTGAATATGGAATAATGTTGAAATACGGTGGATGAGTTGCTATGAAATCTATAGACTCGTTCTCAATTAAATCTAGATTTCTAGCATCACCGTGATATACTAGAATTGTTGGTTCTTTCCAATCTGGAATAAGCGGCTTATACGTGAAATTCAATCTATCCAGAGTTAGCATCACTGCTTCATAGTTTATGTCAACACCTATAGCATTTCTCCCTAAGAGTTTGCATTCAACTAACGTTGTACCACTACCACACATTTGGTCTAAAACCCATTCACCTGGCTTAGTATATCTGATTATAAGGTTTCTCACAAGTCTTGGAGACCAGTTGCCTCTATAATCACCTCTATGAGTAGCCCAATCACCTCTCTCAGGAAAACTCCAAACAGTCGTAGTTTCTAGTGTAAAGTCTTCTGGTTGATACTCTTTGATATCGTGTTTCTCACCTATTTTTATAACAGTATCTTCGATAACGACTTCCTTACGGTTCTTTAAATACTCAACGTATTCTTCATATGTAATTAATCGCATTTTCAATCTCTATTACCAACTATGATTTTTCTAAAAAACTTTATTAACAAAATTAATCTAAAACCCAGCGGTCTTCTGAAATCTCTTATTTCTTCTAATTAAATGTTCATGATATAGATTTTCACAACAATTTTTAAGAAATTTCCTATTATTGATTATTTCTCAATATTGTTTATTGATGAATAATAAAATATTTTAATGAAAACTACTTGGTTTCTTTAAAGTAAAGTTAAACTGTAAGTTTGTTGAATTAAGAGATTTTACCTAAAACAGGTTTAATATTTTGATAGATAATTGTTTAAAACAATAGTATTCGACGGATATTTTGCTAATACCCTGTTCTAGTTCTTTATATTGAATACTCGTTTTGTATAAAGTAATTGTTAAAGAATAGTAGCGGGGGGTGGATTTGAACCACCGACCTCGGGGTTATGAGCCCCGCGGGCTTCCAGGCTGCCCTACCCCGCTGTTGAGCCCCGCTATTCCATATTTTATTTATTAAAAGGATTTATATACTTACTCTAATTGTTTTAACGATGTATACGTTTTCTCCGGGTAGAATGGTAGTATATGTCTTGTTGTTTTAGGTGGATATACTTTATTCTTCTTAACTATTTCAATAACATCGTTTTTAGTAATTGATTTTCTGAGGAATATGTAGTCTACTTCGTTTTTCAATAAATCCTCTAATGCTTCGCTCAATTCTCCGTAATAAACTAGTGTGAACATGTTCTCTAGATTTAATTGTGACAATATGTTTGAAACAATTCTCTGTTCATCAACTCCCCCTTGTATGCTGTAACACTCTTTTCTACCAATTATTACGAAAGCATATTTACCAATATCTTTCTCACTAATGTTTTCAATACTATAATCGCATTTATCAACAACTAGTTTTTTCGATAACTCGGTTATAACTGGTTTTATAGAACCAATTATAGCTGGATACCATGTTTTCAACTTAACGTTATCGCTAAAGTAATCGATTATAACACAAGGTATTTTCCTATAACCCATTTTCATTAAAGCAGCCCATCTATGGTGTCCATCTACGATAAGATACTTGTCTAAACCAGGTATTTCAGCAACAATGATTGGCATATCTACAGCATTGTCTTTTCGAAACTGTTCTATTAAATTATTCAATCTACCTTCAACTATTTCCTCGTGCGGTACAAGTTTATCGATATCTATTAAAACAGGTTCAACGTATACGTAAGGTATATTTAATTTAGGCAGTTTAACTATAACTCTACCAGTACTATTCAAAACAACATCAACCTGAATATCATGAATTTAATTGTTTAAATAAAAACTTTTGAGAAAACAGAGAATAAAATCCCGGTAGAATTAATAAATACTATCTAGATGAATGTTTCAAATCTTTTGTTTGAAAAACTCTATTATTTTCTCAGCAATAGTTAAACCAGCTCTCATCTGTCCTTCATAAGTACTGGCTCCAATATGTGGTGTTAATACAACGTTATCTAGTTTAGTCAACGGATGGTCTGGAGGCAACGGTTCTTGATCATAAACATCTAAACCAGCTCCAGCTATCCATCCTTCTTTCAATGCTTTAACTAAAGCCTTCGTATCAATAATTTCGCCACGCGAAGTATTTATTAAAACAGCTGTTTTCTTCATTAATCTAAGTTTTTCTTCATTAATTAAATACCTCGTCTCAGGTGTTAACGGAACATGTATAGTTACAATATCGGATTCTCTAAGTAATGTATCCAGGTCAACGCATTTTGCCTTAACTTCTTCTTCGAATTCTCTCGGACATCTAACTATATCATAGTATATGATCTTAGTATTGAAACCATAGTAAGCTATTCTAGCAACAGCTCTACCTATACGACCCATACCGATAATACCCAGTGTTTTACCGTTTAATTCATAACCCATTGCTTCTCTCTTAACCCATTTACCGCTATGCATCATTCTATCGCTATAAGCTATTTTCCTCAAAACACTCAGTATTAAACCAATTGTTAGCTCAGCAACACTTTGAGTAGCTGCTTCCGGGGCATTGATGACTACGATATTTCTCTCTCTAGCAGCATCTAAGTCAATATTATCTAAACCAACACCAGCTCTAGCTATTAGTTTCAATTTATTCCCTGAATAAATAACTCTACGAGAAACTATTGGTTTACTTCTAACAATAATTGCATCAACGTCTTTGATTAAATCAATCAATTCGTTTTCAGACGGTTCATTGCTGAAAACTAGTTCAAAACCATGTCTCTTCAATAGTTCAACAGCTTCTTCGTGAATCTCAGAAGCTATTAAGATTTTAACCATTTTAAAAACCTCTTTTAAACTATTGTTTCTTACTCGATAATTCGATCAATACTTCTCGTAGATTATTGAATAATTCATTAATATCTTCATCAGTTATATAACCCATATGACCTATTCTGAAAGTAATGTTTTTAACTTCACCATATCCTTTAGCTATTTCAAAACCACGTTTCCTCATAGCGTTATATACATCTATGCCGTTTATACCTTGAGGTGTTTTAACAACAGTTATTGTTGGACTATAGTATCCTGGTTTAGCGAATAACTCTAAACCTAGTTCTAACACACCTTTTCTAATCTTCTCAGCTCTATCACTATACATTTTCAACCAAGCTTCTTTACCACCCATACGTTCAATTATTCTCATTACAACGTTTAAACCAATAATGATCGATATTGGAGGAGTCATTGGTGTAGACCATTCTTTCTCTAAATAGTGTTTCAACAATATTAGATCAAAATACCATCCACGTTCAGGTATTTTCTTAGCTTTTTCAAAAACACTATCACTAACACTAGCTATTGTTAAACCAGGTGGTAATCCAAACGCTTTCTGACTACTAGCGAAGACTATATCAATACCCCATTCATCAACTCTAATATCTGCTGCACCCATAGCTGAGACAGCATCTACAAACAATAACTTATCGTGTTCTTTAACAACTTTAGCTAATTCTCTAAGTGGATTTAAAACACCCGTACTCGTTTCATTATAAGTAATAGTTACTGCTTCAACATCCGGGTTTTTCTTTAAAGCATCATCTAATTCCTCTGGATAAACCGGTTCACCCAGTTTCTTCTTCAATACAACAGCTTGTCTACCGTTAGCTTCAACTACTTCTCTATATCTTTCTCCAAAATCTCCTATAATGGTTACAAGAACTTTACCGTTAAGTGTAACTCCATTTCTAATACTTGCTTCCATCAAACCACTACCAGCTGATGGAATTAATAAAACTGTTGCTTTCCTAGAATCTAGGAATTCCTTCAATCTCAAAGTAGTATCTCTATGTAATTCTCTATACTCCTCGGATCTATGGCTAAACATTTGAAACTTCATTGCTTCAAGAACTTCCGGAAAACAAGCAACAGGTCCGGCTGTAAATAATCTTAGTTTACGAGGCCAGATTTTTTTCTCAACTTCTTGAACTATATCTCTATACATACAATACCACCTTAAAGTATACCCGGTCCCAGTCGCTCCACCTACATCATTTTTCAGCTCGTCTCTGCCCGGTCATCCCGTGGAACAAATATTAGTAAATATGGTTAATAAATATATTATTCTTAATATATATGGGATGTGTTTTGAAAAAGATATTTGTTAAACTACCTAATGGAAACTGGATTAGAGTAAAGGGTAGATTAAGTGGATTAACGAGAAGTAAGTCTTCTAAGAAAACAGTTTATACTCTACTAGCTGAATCAGTTGATAAACCAGATGTTTTAAAGGAAAAACCAGTTAAATCTTTTTACATATCATCAGCGAGAGTAATGAGATATATTTATAAATTACTAGATCAAGTTGATGAAGATAATGAAGAATTAATCATAGTTATCGAATACTATAATCCCGAGATCTATAGAGTAAACGTGTATAATGATGAAGAAGATGTTGCTTATAAAATAGCTCTGGAACTAGGTATTTTAAAGAAGATTTGAGAATTATCTCTCTCTTCTAATCCTTCTATTTAACACAATATCTCCAGTCTCGTTTTTCTTAATAATCAATTGTTCATTACTGATAGAGTATCCACAAACTAGACAACGGTATGTAAACGTTATCCTATATTCACCTGTACTCAGTTTCTCAGTTTCTTCAATCAGATACATTGGTTTACCATCTCGTTTACAAATATATTGTTTACTACTCATATTTATTCACCTTGTTGAAACACTAGCTATTGAATAACTATGAGTAAAAGATATTATAAAAGAAGTTAATTAAGTATTCAAATGGTGTTTAAATGTCTAGTATGAATTTGAATAAATTAATAGAGATTATTCGAGTCAATGAATTATCCGGATTGATACTAGTATCTCACGAGAATATAGAGTATTTCCTAGATCTAGAGGTTGTCGGCGAATCTCCAGTTATCGTCTACGTGTCGGATAATGGTTTAATAGAAATATATGTTCCAGTTTTAGATTACTATAGGTATGGTTCTTTAGTAGAAAATAGGAATATTGAAGTATACGCTGTATCTAAAACATTGAAACCTAGTGATATGAAGATTGTTGAACTAGATTGGAGAGATATTGTAGAGAAGAAGATAGTTGAGAATAGGAAAATCGGTATCGATAAATCTCATTCTTCACCTCTATCAGGAGTATTGTCAGCTATAAGTAGTGAGAAAATAGTTGATATTTCTAAAGATATAGATAATTATAGAATGTTGAAGGAAGAATGGGAAATCGAAGCTATAAGTGAAGCTATCGATATAGTTGGTGATGCTATACATAGAATAATCGATAATCTACACGATAGGATAACTGAAGTAGAGATTGCGGGATTATTCGAATACTATTCTAGAAAGAGAGGTGTTAAAAGATTTGCTTTCGAACCGCTTGTATTGTTTAAACCTGGTAATAGTTATCCACATAATCTACCGTCTAATACAGAGCTTGGGATAAATAACTTGATACTGCTTGATCTCGGTGTTAAATATAGAAATAGATGCTGTGATTTAACAAGAATGGTTATTTGGGGTTCAGTATCTAGTGAAGAAAAGAATGTTTTAGAAATAGTTTCAACAGCTGTTGATAAAGCAATTGATATTATTCAACCAGGTGTTAAAGCTAGTGAAGTAGATGGGATAGCGAGGAAATATATTGAGGAGAAAGGATTTGGTAATAGATTCATACATGGATTAGGTCATGGTATTGGAGTTGTTGTTCACGAAAAACCATTTATTAGAGTAAACTCGGATATAGAATTGAAACCTGGAATGGTTTTTACAATTGAACCAGGTATTTATTTCAATAACAAATATGGAGTTAGAATAGAAGAAAACGTTTTAGTAACTAAAACTGGTGTTAAAGTACTGAGTAGTGGTATTGATAGAGTATTTACATGATTTTTCAGTTAATTCATTAGCATAAATACCTATTACTATAGATTCTATATTGACAATATCATCAACTCTATGTTTAATCTCCTCTCCGCGTAGATCTATACATGGTGTTTTCAATAAATTAGCTAATGCAACTCCACCTGCGATATCTATATTCCTTAGTTTACTAGTATTGTGTAGAAATAAATCTATTCTATTCAATGCAGCATATATTGATTCTATTGATGATGAACCTAGTGTTCTAATTTTTACATCTGTTTTCAAGTAGTTTTTATTGAAACTTTTTATTTTCAAAACGATACTAGGATCTTCAGTATAAATGGAGACTAATCCTCTAATCTTTCTTTCAATACTACTGATCTTGTTTTCATTAATAAATACGTTGCTACTATTAAATGAATATATTTCATTTAGAAAAACGTTAGAAACAACACCAGCTAGAGCTGAGTTTAAATATGGTTTATCAACACTATAGAATACAATAGATGTTGATACTACTGGTATTTTAGATACATAGTTTATACTACCATCTAATGGATCTATTAATACGATGTATTCAATATCACTACTTGTTTTTAACAATCCGTTTTCTTCACTAACGATCAATAGTTTTAAACCAAATTCTTTTAATTGATTAATAATGTATTCTTCGATCAAAGTATCTATTTTAAAAGAATAGTCTCCACCATATCCTTTACCGACAACGTTGTCTATATTATTGAGATTTACGTATTTTTTCAGTAATAGAGATACTTTTTTAATAATCCTATATCCTATTGTTCTCAAATATTCGTCTTTCATCAATATATTTCACCGTTTTTAACAGAAAAAAGTTTTGATACATTACATTTATTTATTAACTACTTCATCAACTATAAATAATTGATTAAAAGTTTTGTATGAAAGTAATGGTGTTATCTTTGACTGAATGCGTATCTCTTGATTTCTCGTTAGCGAAAAACAGCGTATTAGAGAATAGAAGAGAGACTTTACCTTTTATATTGAGTATCAAGGGTGAATGTAGTTCATCACCACCTATAACCGTTCTATTCGTTATAGATACTAGTTACTCAATGGATGGAGAAAAGATTTTTAGAGCTAAACAATCTGCTTTGAAAATACTTACTTTACTCAGAGATATTGATTACGTTGGTGTATATGGTTTTCACGATAATTTCTACAAAGTTCTTGAGCCAACTAAAGTTGTTAACCGTAGAGTTGTTGAGAAAGCTATTGTTGATCTTAAACTCGGTAGTGGAACTAATATCTACGATGTTTTCGATAAACTAGTTGATGAAGTTAGTTTTATTAACAATAATTTGAAAACACCTATTAGATTGATTTTCTTAACAGATGGTCAACCAACTACTGGACCTAAGAAGATTGATAAGATAATGAATGCTGTATCTAGACTTGTTGATAAGAATATTTCTTCACTAATCATAGGTGTTGGAGAGGATTATAACGAGAATTTATTGCTTAAAATAGCTAAAACACTTAATGGTGTATTCGAGCATATTGATAAACCAGAGTCTCTTGAGAAAATAATGTATGATTACATAGCTTTTACTCGTGAAATTAGTGCTAGGAATACTAAATTGATTATTAGATTGAATCCAGGATTCAATCTAGTGGTGTATAATAGAAAATATGATTTGAAACAAGATGGTATTGTTGTTGATATCGGGGAAGTCAATTACGGTGAGTTGATAAATATTGTTGGCGATATTGAAACACCGCCTTTAACAATAGGTTTAGCTAAAGTAGGCGATATTCAGTTATCGTATGTCAATCCAGCTAATGGTAGAATTGAAGTATCTTCACCTATATCTATAGAGATTAGAGTTAGTTCTAGAGAAGAACTGAGCGCAGCATCTGTTAGTGAGAGTGTTCTTATGAAATCTAGATTGATTAAAATTGCTTCTCAAATAGAGAAGGATATCGAGAAAGGTGTTAGTAAGGATTTAATACGTGAATTAGAGAATATCGCTGAGATAACGATGAAGATTGGTGATGAAGAACTTGCTTCTAAAACTATAAGTATTAGAGAAAAGATAATTGAAAGTGGTTTAACACCGAGTTTATCTAAAGAAATAGCTTCGATCGTTTCAAGAATTCTATCTGGTAAGACGCGTATTAAGAGAGGTGAGGAGAGTAGTGGAGAACACGGTGAGTGATATGAGTGTTGAGAATGAAGAGAGAAATGATAAACCGCTTGAAGAATCCGGTGAACAAAGTAGTCAAATTAGAGAACGGAAACTCATGTTGAAGATCACTAAAAGTAGTTATTTTATGCCTCAAACTGAATGGATTTTAGAACCGGGTGAATACATTGTAGGTAGGTATCCCTCGAATGATATTGTATTACCCGATCCATTTATATCGAGAAGACATGCTAGAGTATTTTATAGAGATGGTGAATGGTTTATCGAAGATCTCGATAGTACTAATGGTACTATTGTTAATAATGAAAATATTAAGGGAAAGGGTCCTAGAAGGATTAGTGATGGTGATGAAATAATTATTGGATTAACAGTTATTGTTTCGAAAATCCTGTAGTTTTGTTTTATTTTAATGGGGGTTGTTGTGAGAGAATTTAGAATACATAGCGATATCGATCACTTGAGTAGAGAGTTGAACGACCCTGTTAATCTTGCTCAAATTCTTTTAAAACAAAAAATGATTGCTGTGAATAGGAAATCGAGTTTCACGGAATTTGTAAGTGAATTGAAAACCAGATCTATTGATTTATTGAAAAAGAGATCAATTCTATATCTTGTTGTTAAACATATTGATGATAAATGGATTATTAGAGGATTATTAGCGGGATCCTTAATCATCAGTATATATTTTGAAGATAATGTTAGTGGGATTAAACTACTGGGTTCTAATGCTTATGAACAGGTAGTTAAAAATATTCAAATAGAAAACCCGGTTATTAAATACAGTATTGGTTCAATATTGTTCGAAGATTTGCCTGAGAGTATTAAAGGTATTGTTCAGAATGTTATTGAAACAGCTTTGAGTATTCAACCGCCGAGTATTTGGTTAAACAAATATTTATACGATATGTATATTGAGAAATCTATTAGTGATAAAGGTGGTTATGTATACGTTTTACTCGGTAGAGATAGGATAGGTAGGAGATATGCTGTTAAAATACCTAGAGAGAAGACTATTGATGGTAAACCATTAGCTGTAGGTTCTAATTCGACAACGATAGCTGAGGTTTTTAAAGGATTTGTAAATTGTCTAGAAGTTTCTCAAATGACTCGTGAAGATTTAAAACGTGGTTTAAATCTACTAGGATATGATGAATCTTATGTTGATGAAATAATTGTTTATAAGAAATATATTCTTAAACCTAGAGCTATAATCATGTTTAGAGACGTCTATTCGTTAGAGGAGTATTTTGAAACACCACCTGTTGTTATAGAAGACTATGCTGATAGAGGTGACTTAGATTCTAAAGTGCGTATTAAACCGCTCGATGAACGCGAACTAGTCTATATTAGTGTTAGACTAGCTGGAGCACTTTCTTTGATTCATATTGCTAGATTGCTTCACATGGATATTAAACCTCAGAATATTTTATTGATTAGCGATGAATATGAACCATATGGATATGCGCCTTTAATCAGCGATCTCGTTGGTTCACCTCATGTTTATGATAAAAACATTGATTTAAAGAAATCTACACCAGAATATGCTGAACCTTTTTCTCTAATAACAGGTAAAGTTGATTTTTCATACGATACCTATAGTCTAGGAGTAACTCTTTTCTACACAGCTACTGGTAGGAGATTGATTGGTAGAATGTTTGTTAACATATTGACTCTTAAAGAAATATATGGTGTTCAAGTTCCTATTAAATCGTTTCTAATAGATTATCCTGATTTAACTAAATACTATAATAGTGTTGAGCGATTGCTTAAAGACTATAGGAATAAGAATATTTCTATTCAAGAACTTTTAGATTCAATTAACAATATTGTTCAAGAAATAGATGGAGAATCGTTAACGCATATATATAAGCTACTGAGTAATGAGGTTTCAAGTATAATTATTAAATCAATTAGTTTAGATAAAGCAACTAGATACTCGGATGCAGTATTATTATGGAGAGATTTTATAGAAGCTATTAAAGAAAAAGGGTATTTAAATTTAATTCCATCTAAAACTATTTAAAACTAAATATCGTTGATAAAATCTATTGAAAATTTAATGGAAGTAGAGAGAAAAGCTAATATTTACCCCCCTCTATATTTAATTTATAGATAGTTATGTTTTGACTAGGTGGTTAAGACATGAAAGCAATTAGCCCTGTTGTTGCTACGTTAATATTGATTGCTATAGCTGTTATAGCTGG
>Ga0105162_1000317_pt1 | contig 32226 bp, 38 predicted proteins | sample JNZ201metaG_FD_81532 | JGI IMG/M metagenome (GOLD analysis project Ga0105162, IMG submission 81532) | Hot spring microbial communities from Jinze hot spring, China to study Microbial Dark Matter (Phase II) - JNZ 20120812A | ecosystem: Environmental > Aquatic > Thermal springs > Hot (42-90C) >...
AACAAAATCTAAAATACTGCTCATCGTGGAGAGAACATGTTGATAAAGAGATGATATTTGGAGTTGATGGATAAGCGGGCCCGCCGGGATTTGAACCCGGGATCTCCGGCTTAGAAGGCCGGCGCCTTATCCGGGCTAGGCGACGGGCCCAATTCTCTCAATGTTTTTACTAACTTATAACAAAAATTAAATTCTTTTCGAAACGAGGAGTTTTACAAATGGATTTTCTGTTTTAAAATCTCTATTATGTAATCCAGTTTATCTCTAGAAACATCTGTTCTTAAAGTAACGTGGTCTTTCTTACCCCCTCCTTTAGTGTCGGGGTATTTCTCCCTGAATTTCTCGAGTATTTCCCGTAGATCAATGGCATATTTCTCAATATTTTCTGGGTGAGTGGCTAATTCGATCAAATTCTTTCCATAAGCTATTACCAAGTACTTTTTCTTTAACGAAAGGTTTTCAATAATGCTCTTAACGAGCTCCTTATCGTTTACAAATTCCTCTACTACAGCGATCCTCAAGTCTCCAATAACAATAGATTTCTCCTCAACCATTTTCTCGTAATTACCGCGCAGGAAGTTTCGATACTCCACAATTAGTCTCTTATACTCATCTAACTGCGATCTAATCTTGTTCGCTGTAGTTACGATATCCTGCTGTGTAGAACCTATTATTTCAGAAACTTTTCCAATGGTATTAGTAATATCCGATATTATATGGGGTAGATTAGTTCCAACAGTATATTCGAATCTCAGAATACCATCTTGAATCCTATCAACACCTATTATTTTAAATCCTCCGATTTCACTAGTATTAAAGACGTGTGTTCCGAAACAAGCTTCGACATCAACACCCGGAATTTCTACAATCCTAATTACTGGTTCGTAAATCGCTCCACCCTGATATATTCTAAAACCATATTCTTTCTCAGCATCAAATCTATTCATACGTTTAAAAACGAGATCTATTCTCTCGTCTATAACGCTATTAACCATGTTTTCAATCTGTTCAATTTCGTCACGTGTTAGCATTTTATAATGAGTAATGTCAAGTCTAGCTTTCTCAACAGTTTTCTCAACACCAGCTTGCCAAACATGATCCCCTAAAACCATTCTTAAAACACCTAGTAACACGTGAGTTGCGGTATGGTGTTTCATCAATGCGTATCTTCTTCTCCAATCGATTTTCATCAAAACCTCTTCTCCAATAGTTAAGGACGGTTCAGTATCTAGTTCGTGAACAATAGCGTCTCCTACTTTAACCACATTCACAACCCTATACGTTAATCCATCTGGCGAAACAATTACTCCCGTATCCTGGTCCTGACCACCCGATTTCGGATAGAATATGGTTTGATCTAATACGAGGAACTTATCTTTAACACCAATAACTTTTGCTCTAGCTTCCCTCATATATGGATTTTCATGGAATAGTAGACGTGTTGAACCAACATTCATAACTAAATTAAATAGTTCGTTTCTAACAACCTCTTCTTTCTTAACAAGTTTGCCTGAACCACCATGGATTTTGGCAATCATGGAGTAGAAGTTATTCGGGATTACAACCTCGATTCCCCGTTGAGAGGCTTTTTCATAAACCATGTCTGGAGGAATACCGTGTGAATCGTAGATTTCAATTAGGTCTTCGATAGATAAATTCTTTTTTCTAGCAATAATCCTATCAACTATATTTACTCCACGTGTAGTTGTATCTATGAATCTCCTAGTTTCACTTAGTAAAACGTCAATAATGTAATCACGGCGTTCGCTGAATTTATTGTAGAAACTATCGCTACTCCAATAAATAATTTGTTTATCAACAAGATCCAGTATGGTATCGCTCAATCTATGTATTTCAACCCCAATTTTCATCAATATTCTCAATAATCTGCGGAGCACTAGTCTAGCTAAGTAGCCTTCACCAGAATTCGATGGAACAACGCCATCGGATAAAAGTAGTAGGAGTGTTCTCACATGATCTGCAGTTACGTATAGATTTATCGAATTCAAAACGTTATCTAAATAATCGATATAACCATATTCTCTCAACACTTTCTCAAATTCATTTCTATTACGAACCTCTTTATCGCTCAATAAATACACTATGTTAGTTAAAACATCAATTGGAGGTTCTTCAACGTTCAGCACGTTTCTATATTTTTCAACAAGATCTCTAAAAATAGCGTGGTACGACGTAGGCGTTCTCTGTGTAAACCAAGCTATTCTTTCTATACCATAACCAGTATCTACAACCTTAACATCCATTGGTGTATAAGTATCGCCAACGACCCTGAACTGCATAAAAACAAGAGTAGCTAGTTCTAACCCATCTACTATTACCTCGTAAGACGGGCCAGCGTTCCCACCTCCTTCCCACCACGATTCTTTATAAACAATATTTTCTGGATTAATTCCTATAGTTCTCGTGAAGAATTCGTACGAGTACTTAACGGTCTCGTTAATCCAGTAAATAAAACTATCTTTTTTATTGAAAGCGTGATGACCCCCCATTTCGAAACTAGTTAAGTGTCTTCCAAATGTATATCCAACATTATCGATATCTTCGAGCCTTACACATGGTTGAGTAATAACTAGTGGATTAAATGGGGGATCAGCTATTCCATCCGTAACGAAGGGTTGGAAAACAATTATTGAAGCTATCGTTAAATACAGATCGTCTCTCCACCTTGCTACAACAGGTCTTGGTTCAACGACACCGTGTCCTCTAGAGACGAAGTAGTTTATGAATTTAGAACGAGCCTCACTTAAATTCATACTGGTTACATTACTATTCCCTTTACGTAGAAACTCGTATTTACCGCAAGGTCGGTCTCCACAGGTATCTCTCTCAACTAAGCTCCAGAAACTTGCACCACAAATTCTACACTTATATTTTCTAAAACCCAGTTCTTCTGGAAAATCTAGTTTATACTCCTTCAATTCTAAAACCTCTAATTAGAATATGGTGATAATTAATAGTTTAAAGAATATTATGTAAATTAGGATGAAACTGGTATACGCTTTCACGAATACTCTTATTAAAATGGAATTAGATCTTACTTAGCTTTATCTAACCGAACAGTGATCCTAGTCCTTCAGCTAGTGTTTCTTCACTCAATGTTTCTTCTTTCTCCTCCTTCTTCTCCTCCTTAGGCTTAGACTCAACTGGTTGAGTCTGTGCTGCTGGTGCTGCCGGCGCGGCTACAACGGGAGTAGCGATTGATTGTTCTAGAACTTTAGCGATATCTATGTTTTTCAAAGCAGCTACTAATGATTTAACCTTTACTTCGTCAACCTCAACTCCTGCAGCTACGAGTATTTTCTTAATATTCTCTTCATTTATCTCCTTACCAGCTTTATGTAATATTAGAGACGCATAAACGTACTCTATAGCACATCACCATCTTAACATATTCGGAGCATAAATGATTTGTTTTTGGGTTTAAAAAACTATTCATTATGTTCAGAATAGTGATCCTAGTCCTTCAGCTAGTGTTTCTTCACTCAATGTTTCTTCTTTCTCCTCCTTCTTCTCCTCAGGCTTAGACTCAACTGGTTGTTGAGTAACTTGTTGTTGGGGGATAGTGATATCTAGCTGTACTCCTTGTTTAACTAGCTCTACGGCTAATGCGTATGCTCTCATATAAGCTGATTTAATAATTTGTTCTAGAGTATCTGGTGCTATAAATACTGATTCTATAGCTAAAGCTAAAGCTTCTCTATAAGCTTTAGAAATAGCTAGTTCTATAATATCGGGTTCAGGCAATACGATTTCTACTGCTAAACTCCTCGCTTCTAGAAACGCTCTCTTAATATCATTAATATAACTATCTATATCTAGTTTAAGCTTTTCACCAGTTATGAGAACACCATTATCATAAGCAACTTTAATCTTGAGTTTAATTGTTTTGAGAGGTAGATTGAGTTTCTGCAATAAACTCGCCAATTCATCAGATATTTTATCACCTGGTTTAGCTACAACAGTATCTTTTACTACAACGATTGTGTTTCCTTCAACTTTCGTAGGTATCTTTAATTTACCGAATAAGCTCAACATGGGGCCTGGAGGTATACCGGTATTGCCTTCGGGCACCACTACTTCACTTTCAGCTACGTCTCCAGGCTTATAGTATGTTTTAATAGCGTTCTTCTCCAGCATATAGTTGATTTCAAAAGCATTTGATTTACTAAAGATAATAATATTCTGACCAGTTAAGTACTTCTCTAAAATGGATGTTTCTATACCCGCTTTCTTCATAGCTATAGTTAAGAGCTTATTTTTAGATACTCGAAAGGTAGCTATACTAGATAAGCTTCTTCTAAGTTTCTGAAGAACATTAGCTGGAACTCCCGTTAAATCAGCTATTAGGAAAACCTTGTGTTCCCTGAATAGTTTAGTTAATTCTTCAACCTCTTCCAGCTTCCAACTAGGTATTCTTCTAGTTTTAGCTACATACATTGTGTTCACCCAATAATGACCGGTACTGGAACACCTTGTGTTGTCTTGACAATTACTTTATCAATGTTTTCGAAACCTGATGGTAATTTAGAAACTATATATGAAAAAACTGCTTCAGCGTTTTCAACTAGATCCCCTAAATCCATAGTAACAGTACCTATAGGTAAAGCGATCTGTAGTTGTTCCCTAGTTCTAGCTATAACTGATGCTTTATACCTATTGAGTAGAGAAGATAGATCAGCGTTTAGAGGGACGGGAACCAGTATTTTTCCACGGGGTCCAACGGCTGGACCGAGCGTTCTACCAGCTAAAGACATTAAATCTATTTTAACAAGTATCCAATCACAGTTTTCAGCAATTTTTTTTGCAGTTTTCTTATCAATAGTTTTTAATTCATCACTTGTAATAATCCTGCTGAATCCACCGGTTTCTTTAGCTTTAATAACCATATCTCCATCAGCGACTAAACATATGTCAAGATCCTTGCCTCTACCTCTAGGTAGAACAATTGTTTCTCTAATTCTAGCTTCTTGAGCTTTCGGATTAAGGTTTTTCAGAACAATTACGAGATCTACACTTTGTTTAAACCTCCTTGGTGGAGATAACTCTATAGCTTTCTTAATTGATTCTCTAAATCTCTCTCTAATATCCCTAATCTGAAGGTGAGCCAAAACTAACCACCTTTCCAATCCGGTTCGTATTTAGCTAGAATTTCATCATATAAGCCACGATCGATCTCATTACTCACAACTTTAGGATCCTTACCATCAACAGTTATTCCAATACTCCTAGCTGAACCAAGTATAGTTTTAACCGCTGATTTAAGAGTTTTAGCTTGTAACTGTTCTTTCTTAATTAGGGCTATTTTAATTATCTGTTCTATAGTTAAATTACCTATTTTCTCACTAGCGCCTTTCGGAGGATTCTTAGCTCCAGCTTCTTTTAGTAATAGAGCAGTAGTTGTTGGTATCCCTACTTTAACCTCGAATTTCTTAGTATCGGTATCGATTGTTATTTCGATCGGAACGGGTAATCCCTCGTAATCTTTAGTTGCATCATTAATTGCTTTTACAACCTCCATAATATTCAACTTGTAAGGGGATAGTGTAGGACCTATAGGAGGGCCGGGAGTAGCTTTCCCACCTTCAACGATTAATCTGAGTGTTTTCTTAACCACACTTCTCACCCTTTCTTAAATGGTTTGACGTAATCGCTTGGAACTTCAATTGGTATTTCGAATGATGCTTCAAGTAGGTTTAAAGTTACGGTTTTCTTACTCTTACTTATACTAACAACTCTACCAAGCATTCCTCTAAAAGGTCCTCTAACGATCTCCACAGTCTCACCCTCTTTCAACAACTCTATTATAGGTTTAGGTTTAACAATCCTCTCCAGTTCTTCATAATTCGATTGAATTGGTTGAGTAGACTTTACGTATTTAACATCAGCTATAGCTTTATAGACATACGATAAATTAGGGGATTCGATGAAAATATATCCTCTGAAATCGGGAGGTATAATTATAGAAGCTACATCTATATCCCTAGAATTCAATACTTTATTTTCAATAATAAGAGCAGCGTCTAGCTCCTTACCGCTAGTTGTTCTAATAGCGTAGTATCTGAGAGTCTTCTCCTCCACTTGTAGAGCACCAGTTTATTGTTGTGGAAATAGGAATACGATTATAATGAATCTAATTATGAAAGCTATTAATCCTATAGCGAAAAGCCCAAGTAGGGATATTTTAAGATTATTAATGTAATCGCTCCTCTCCGGTTTCTCAGCAGTTTTAATAACTCTAATCCACGAATCAACTATTTCTCTAAAACCCATTCACCAAAACCTCGGGAAACAATAATTTCTCTTATTTATCGAATGTTATTAACGTATCATTAATAAGTAGTTTTTATACTTTTGAGTAGATGTCTGTAAAGTACTTTATGAGATGATATTGGATAAATACTCTTCTACATCGAATACCTTAATATCTCCATATCCCTGTCCAACGCCAACCATTAGAATCGGTTTATTTATCGAATAAACTATACTTATTGGAACACCGCCTTCTTCATAAGCATCTATTTTTGTAACTATAACACCATCTACTCCAACGTATCTATCGAAAAACTTAGCTTGTTCAACAGCATCATTACCCGTTAAAGCATCTACAACGAGAATCTTCCTATCCGGTTCAACAACCTTAACGATTTTCTTCAACTCATTAACGAGATCCACATCCGTATGCATTCTACCAGCAGTATCTATAAGTACAACGTTAAACCCCCTGTTTCGAGCATACATTAAAGCATCATATGCTACCGAAGCAGGGTCTCTCCCGTATTTCCCAGTAAATACCGGTACTTTAATTCTCTCACTATGTATTCTCAACTGCTCCTGTGCACCGGCTCTAAAAGTATCTGAAGCAACCATAATTGGTCTAAAACCTTTCTCCCTGTAGAGATAAGCTAATTTAGCTATAGTTGTTGTTTTCCCTACACCATTAATACCTAGAAAAACGATCTTGTAGAATTTTTTCTCAAAAGCTTCTCTGAATATATCGAATGGGGGGTTAATGATGAAATACGTCTTTATAATGTTTTTAACGTAATTCCTAAGATCATCTCTATTCACGATCAATCCGTGTTCTACAGCATTTCTAAGTTTAGTTATAATGTCTTCAACCGCGTCGTAAGCTACATCGTTTGATAATAGTTCTAATCTATAGTTTTCGAGTTCCGATAAAAACTTTTCTTTACTAGTTATTGTTAACGATAGTGTATCTAGAAGTTTCTTGAACGACTCTCTTAGTTTTTTAAACAAATCTTTAAGCCCCAGCTTTACTAGGTTCTCGAGACTCCCTCTTCTTCTCGAGTTGAGCATATATGGAGGCTAAAATCTGATTTATCAAATTATACTCTTCTAGTAGGGCCCTGTACTGTCTACTTAAATCCATGATTATCCGATTTAAATTATTTATTCTATCATTAACGATCTCGAGTGCTTTATCACGCGTTGTTTTCATATATATGTTTCTACCAATATTTAACACAACATTCTCTGACCAACCGGGCTCTATAGTCACCGGTAGAAATAATGTGGTTAACCTATCAAGTAGCAAGTAGCATTTCAATCCATTCGAGACGTTACTTATCGTTTCACGTATAAGCTTCAATTCATTCAATTGTACATTATAATTGTTCAATTGAGATTCTAATAGAATTAAACTATCTCTTAATTGATTAGCTCTAACTAAGAGTTCCTGTAGAGTTACAACTCTCTTCTCTTCCTTAACTTCTTTACTCAAATCACGACAACCTCGTTACTAGAGTAAGGCTCCTAATATATCTACTTCTAACTTCTTCCAACGGTATTTCAGATATTTCAACAATTTTTATGTTCCTCCTCTTAATTTTATGATTACCTCCGATCTCCGAATACACGGTTTCAATAGCGTGTTTAGGATTAAGAGCTCTAACTTCTTTAACAAACTTCCTCCACTCGTTTAAACCTCTAGTGCTTATCAACATATAACCTGTAACTCTATATATTTTGATTTCACTCAATGAATTCCTCACCCCATTAACCCTCTCCTTATCCTAAGAATCTCAGGACCCGTGGTTAACTCACCGACCAGAATACCCTTATTATTACACACCACCCCACTTTTAACAAATGGTATTCCAGCATTAACAGTGGTTTTTTCAACTTGGAAACCAAATGTTCTCTTCAACTTATCCACCTCTTCGTCAGAAACATCTGGGTGGATTACCCCACCTCTATCGGTAACTACAGCTAAACCTCCAGGTATGGGTAATTGCATAATATTCATAGCATAAATCTCTATCTCTAAAAAATCCTTTATTTTAACGATTTCGCTTTTCTCCACATCTTCACTAACTAATCCAACTCTATTATTCAGTAGTATTACGTTACCCATAGCAGTATATTTAGACCTAGATATGTATATGTTCAATCCATGTTTAGCCAACGCTTTCTTTAAAACAACGTATTCCTCATCCAATACGTTTCTAGGCAGTATAATGCCTTTATCATTACCGGCTATCATAACACCATTCAAATCTGTTCCAGCAACTTTAGCTTCAAAAACTTCTACATTTAAAACTTCGGATATCTCCTCTCTAGTTTTCCTATCAAGCTCCGGGGGTACGATTGCGATAACGTCGTTTGCGAATATGAATACACCGATATGTGGGGATCCCTTAATTTTTAATTTCGAAAGATTCATTCTAATCATCGCTTCATATTAGGGGATTTGCGGACAAGCAGTACTTTAGCGACTTTCTCCTCTTTATTAAACCTGATCTCTACGGTAACTCTACGAGGAGGTTTCTCCCTATTCCTACTCCAAACATACTCGTTAACAGAATTATCTATGATTACTCTCTCAGCATCCTTGAAATGCCTCAAAACGTATTTCCTAATAAGTCTTATTGCTCTATCAGCTCTATTAGTTCTCCTACCAAAGTAAACTTTCCTCAGAGGGATTACATGTATTGATTTAACAATATTTGATTCACTCATATTTCTAAACCCTCATTACTATGCTTTAAGTTTAGTTCTCCTCCAATTCCTTAAACGGAAACCTCTACGAACCCTTCTTCTTGTTTTTACAGTAACCCATATGGGTATAGCTCTATTTGATTTTAGAGCAGAAGCTAAACGGAGTTTTCTAGCTAAATGTATGTATCGAGCCATATGAAACACCAGTTATTTTCTCTTAATACGTATACGTGTCTCCCTATGTGTTTGTTCATAAATCTGTTCTAAGAGTTTTTTAAGAAAATCATCCGTAATGGGGACAGGTATGCGTCCAGCTTCAGCTAGTTGAATCAATTGTTGTTCAATCAAATTAACTACATCTGGCTTAACAACTCTGAGATTATCTAATCTACTCTTAGCTTCAGGAGTAAGTATAATTCTAAGTTTAGATTCTATTAGCTCTCTACGCCTCCTCTCCTCTTCTAACCTTCTCTGAAGTTCAATCATTTTACGTCTCTTTATCTCCTCCAATTCAGCATCATAAACATAGCTATACTCGTCACTCATAACGTTTAACCACCTTTATCGACCCTAGAAGGCGATAAATACTTGATAAGCTCTGGTTTTTCTTTAACAACTTCTTGCATAACTTCATATGCAATCTTATCCAGTAAGGCCCTCCCTTGAGATGTAAGAACCCTACCTTTACCCGGGATCGTTTTCACCAAACCTTCTTTTTCTAGTTGTTGAAGAATTCTCCTAACGATACTACCGCTACCTTTAACGAAATGTTCCGGTGTAACACCATAGTTTTTCCTACCGCCATAGATGACTCTAAACTTCTCTATACCAATCGGCTTTCCAGATTTATACAGTTTCCTTAATATACTAGCAGCTCTAACATACCACCAATCCGGGTTTTCCGGAACCCGCTCCTTATAACATGCTGTTTTAGCAAATATGGACCATGGAGGGGGTTTAACATTCGGTACGTTTTCTTTCAAATACTTAGCTAGTTTTTCTATCAATCTATCAGCTGGCACTTCGAGTGCAGTTACCATAGTGTAAATCACTCAAACAACGTTGTTTCACATAAGTTTATTTTTATCCAGTGGTTTTATTCTTAAAACGCTTCTTAACCAATATAAACGTGTATCCTCTCAAATCTCTCAACTCAGCATCACAAACGCTAGCTACGTTTCTAGCAATAATCTCCTTATCTAAACCTGATGATTTAATGAATGATTTCAATATCCTGACCTTAACGACACCATGTTTCTCTAATCTATTCTTAACTTCCTCTACGAACCCCTTAGTTACTCCTTTCTTACCCAATTGAACATCTGATCTTGAGTGTATCTTAGCGTTAACTAATGCTTCAATTTTATCATATATCTTCTTCTCCACCCGCATAGTAGACACGTAACAACTACTCTTGAACTCTTCTTCTCGCTACGAATCCTAACCCTAGATGTTAAGCCAGGGATTAGGGGTATTTTACATTTACGACAATATCCTCTTCTAATATATTTGTATGGTCTAACTTGAGCTTTACTTGAAATCCTAATAATAATGTTGATATACCTTCTAGCCAAATCAAACCTACCTTTCCTAGTTTCAATAACTGCTAGGTTGTATAGATACGTTATTCTCTGATTAGCGAGATCCCTGATCACGCTACTCCTCAATTTTAGCACCGCGTTGGGGTATCGAAGCCAGCAATTAATTATTTATTAAATAGCGTTAAATGTAGTGATTCGTATTTAGGTAGGGGGAATTGAACAACAAGAAATTACATATAGCATTAGTAGAATCCGCGTTAGAAACTGTTCCAAAAGAAATAATCGATCACCCAGCTGTGGTTAAGAATGCGAGGAGAAGAGGTAAGAAGCCTTGGGAGGTTTTACTTGATGTTTCTCTACATTATCATGCTATGAAGAATCTCAAAGACTGGTTTAAGAGAGGTAGACCAGATATAGTTCACGTTACTTTATTAGAAGCTTTAGAGAGTCCATTAAATAGGAGTGGATTATTAGAAATATATATTCATACCTACGGAGACTACGTACTGTTCATCGATCCGGATACCCGTATACCTAGAAACTACAATAGGTTCGTTGGTTTAATAGAACAGGTTTTCGCATTCGGCAAAGCGCCTCTAGATACGGATAAACCACTCCTATATATTAGAAATATGGATTTGAAGAAACTCGTTCATGAAATTGGTTTAAACGGCTATGTTTTACTACATGAAAAAGGAGTTGAAACTACTTTTGAAAATGTAGTTAAAACATGTTTAGAGAAGAGGTACTTAATAGGTGTTGGCGGATTTCCTCATGGTGATTTTAGAAAAGATATTTTAGAAGATGCTGTTATGAGAGTCAGTGTGTATCATGAAAGCCTACCATCATGGATCATTGTTTCTAGACTAATATTTGAAGCTGAAAAACTTCTCGGTATAATACGGTAGTAGTAATTCAATAGACCAGTATTAATGAAGTATTAATTGATTATCATCAAGCCCCTCTATTCTAGTGTTTTATCAAGATAATCTAGTGAATAGAACGTTTTAAAAGAATTATATGAACTCTCTAAACAAAGGTGTTTAAATCATTGGTTATAGAAATCGGTAGGGAAGTTTCTCCAGAAGAGCTTTTGAAGAAGTATTATGGTTCAGACGATCTATTGTCAAAAGAGAATGCTAATAGATATAAGGGTCCAACAGGTTTCTTCAGCTACTTACTTGACAATTATTTATCTCGTTTCGTCGACATCATACCGAGCCCAGTGATTAAAGCTCATGTTGAGGGATACATATATATCCATAAGTTACCGTATAGTCTATACATACCGTACTGCACCGGACATAGTATTTCGAGATTACTAGAGTATGGTTTGAGAACACCAACCGTTAATTCCAATCCAGCTAAACATTTCGATACTTTCGTAGATCACGTTGCAAATTACCTTATCTTAATGCAGCACTTCTTCAGCGGCGCTCAAGCTTTCAGTAGTGTTGAGCTATATGCTGGCCCATATATTAGAAACGATAAATTAGGTTATCGTGATATTAAACAGAATATTCAGAGACTATTGTTTAATCTAAACTATCCTTCAAGAGTAGGTTTCCAATCGTCTTTCACGAATTTTACGGTAACTCTAGATGCAGCGTATAAAGTGCTTCAGGAGGATAGAGCTGTTTTCAACGGGGTTAAGCTGGGGCCTCTTGGCGAGTATTTGGATGAAGCTAAGCTCTTCGTAAAAGCTTTTGCAGAACTTCTAGGAGAGGGAGACGCGTATAGTATGCCTTTTACTTTCCCAATACCTACACTAATGGCGACAGCTAAATCCATATGGGAGGATCCAGAGGTTTTCGAATCTATTTTTATAACGAGCGCTAGTAAAGGAAGTTTCTACTGGTTGAATACGAGAATAGTGGATCCAAACGCTAGCTACGCTATGTGTTGTAGAATTAATATTGATCGCAATCTACTAGTTAGATTCAACAATAGCGGTAACTTTAGGTTTTCGATAAAGGATCTTGAAGATGAGAAAGAGATTTTCTTGAAAACGATTAGTAGGAAGAAATTTGGAGGCGTGTGGTGTATACCTGACGTAACCGGTTCTATTAACGTTACTGATATCAATTTACCTAGATTAGCTTACGAATCCAATGGCGAAGATCATGTTTTTTGGGAGAAACTGGATAAAGCGCTTGCTATAGCTAAAGCTGCTGAAGATTGGTTTAGACATAGGTATATTGATTTAATTAGTAATTATTCTGAAATGTATATGTTGGTTAGAAAATATTTGCCAGAATTTCCTTCACAGTACTTCAATACTATTGGATTAATAGGTCTACCCGAAGCAGCCGCCATCTTGATGCGTGAACCTAAGTTATGGGTTGAAGGTTCTCGTAGAGATATGAACTATGCAGCCGGCCTCATGTCTCGTATAGTAGAGTATGTTGTTGATAAGACAATGGTATGGATGGAGGAAACAGGTGTTCCATGGAATGTAGAAGAGGTTCCAGGAGAATCAGCTAGTGCTAAACTAGCTATTAATGATGTTAAAATCTATCCAGAAATACTGGAATATCTCCCTGATCCAGAGAACCCTATTTATAGCACTAGTATAGTTCCATACTATAGTCCATTGGAACTTACCGATAGAGTAGAGATTGAAGAGAAAGTTCAAAAGAAATTTACGGGTGGCGTTATGCTACACATATTTCTAAATGAGAAGCCTGATTATGAAGCTCTCGCTAAACTAACTAGAAGACTTATAGATACTGAGCTTGTGTATTGGAGCTATACTCCAGCGTTAACGTACTGCAATAATTGTAGAACAACATTTACTGGATTACACTATGAGTGCCCGAAATGTGGTAATACTAATCTAGAGCTCTGGTCTAGAATAGTTGGTTATTATAGACCATTAAGTAACTGGAATCCATATAAGAGAAAGGAGTTTTTCAAAAGATACCATTACAGGTTATCCTTAATTAGCTGAAACTGGTGGATAAATCATTTGGAGAAAATAGTAGTCGCAGGCTACGTTTCACCCAGTCTCGTAGATGTTTATGGTTCATCATCTTTTACAACATGGTTTTGTGGTTGTAATCTTAAATGCTATTATTGCTATAATTGGGAGATAGCGTTACTCCGGAATGACTGTAAATCTATTGATCTAGAGAAGCTTGTTGATGAGGTATATCGAACGAAAAAATTAGTTGAGTACTTCCAAGCAACAGGCGGGGAGCCTCTTCTACAAACCAATGGTTTAATAATGCTCTACAACGTTGTTAAGAATAATGTTGGTTTAAAAACTAGTTTAAACAGCAATCTCGTTCTCTACGATTCTCTTAAAATATTGTTGGAGAAGGTTGAGATCGACCATATTGCTACGGATATTAAGCATCCATTTGAAGAAACAACTGGTGTTGATTTAAATACAGCTCAACTCTACTGGAATAACTATATTAAATCATTATCTCTAGCTGTAGATAAAGGTATTTTCATTGAGCTTAGATTACCATTTTTCAATGGTTTAGATATGAATAGTGAATCTCATCGTATAACTCAGGTTTTAAATATATTGAATAAATCGGATGATTACATTATCGTAATACACCCATTACTTGGAGAACCATATGTTAAACCTTGGTGTAGAGAATGGTGTGTAGGTAGGTGTAATCCAAAACTAGAGAATTTAGAACTAGCTAAATCGTGGTTTATCGAAAGAGGTTTCAATAAGGTTTATTTACGCATATAGCTTTATGGAATGGTGTAGTCTTGTGACTCCAGATTTTTGTAAACCTAGTGTTAAATTAGTGAGTTATTTATCTGAAGCGCCTAAATTAATTGCTTCTTCAGCTAAACTAACTATTTCTAATAAAGGGTTTGAAGAAGTTATTTATTCGTTAAGTGATGAGAAGGTTGTAGAGTGGATTAGAGAATTAGTTAGGAGAGGACATGGGTCTCCGCTGGAGCATTCCATATATAGTTTCGAAATCGTATGTAGTAGAGTTGCATCTCATCAATTCGTTAGGCATCGCTTAGCTAGTTATACACAATTATCTCAGAGGTATAGCGATAAGTATCTAAACGATACATTATTTGATTTAGCTTCAATAATTAGTTATGGAAATAATTGTTTAGAACCTACTTGCAAGATCGATATTATAGATAAATCTCTAATGAAGATTAACGATTGGAATATTGCTGTAAAAGCTATCTGTAAATCGTTCATTATACCACCCGCTGTTGCTAAGAGGAGGGATTTAGTATTCATTAGAAGTATTTTGCTATCTATGAAGAGTTACTATGAAGTTTTAGAGAACGGTATTAGTTATGAAGATGCCCGTTACTTAATTCCACAATGTGTTAAAACAAGACTCATAGTATCGATGAATGCTAGGGAATTACTCGAAGTATTCTTACCTCTAAGAATGTGTAGTAGAGCTCAATGGGAGATAAGATTTATAGCTTGGCGCGTGAGAGACGAACTCATTAAGATTCATAACGAAATATTTGGTTATGCGGGGCCTCGTTGCGTATTGTTCAATAATAGAATCTGTGATAGAGAGTATACTTTAGAGGATTATTTAGAGGGTAGAGTTGAATTCGTCATACCCAGATGTCCTGAATTTGTTCCTCGGGAAAAGATATGGGAATGTTTAGTGAATTCATCGAAAGATCCGTGGATTTAATCATTAAAATTGTTCTTTATTGAAGAGTACTAATTCAGGCTCTCTTTTTCAATAAAACTAGTATATTATTGTATATGGTGGGAAACGCGGGGTTTGTGGAAAATTGATTCTTAGTGATTGGGATATTAGGGTTTATGTTGAGAAAGGTTTGTTAATTATTAAGCCATTATTTGAAGATACTATTAGGGAGAATGGTGTTGACCTTAGATTCGGTTATCAATTCTGTAGATTCTCTAAGAAGAGTGATACCGTTATAGATTCTCGTAAGGATCCTTTGGATATGATTCTAGAGTGTACTGAAGTTTCCGAAGATGAGGGGTTTGTAATAAACCCGCTTGAACATGTTTTAGCCACTACACTTGAATGGATCGAATTACCCCACGACCTCGTTGGTCTAGTTAATCTTAGAAGTACTTTTGCACGATTATCACTATATATTCCACCAACAGTTGTTGATAGTGGATTTAAAGGTCAATTAACAATAGAGGTAATTGGGGGTAGCGTACCGTTAAAGGTATATCCAGGACAGAGGTTTCTACATGTTATATTCGCCAGAACCAGTAGCCCAGTATATAAACCATATACGGGGAAGTATCAGGAGCAGAGAGGTGTAACGCCTCCAAAACCGGATATTTAGGTCAGCAATAATATTTATTTCAATCAATTATCGCTGAGTAGTTCTCTTGATGAGAATTGATACAAATAAAATACTTGAAAATTAATATTTATGGAATCGTTAGCTTAACGATATTAACGATTAGTTTTTCTCATAGTATCTCCCAAACATATTTTGTTAAATGTATTGAAACATATATGTTACATCGGTGATTCCTGAATTTCTACAATAGGGTCTCTTGTTCTAATCAATTCTTGGTTTAAAATTTCGTCTAGGACTTCAGCAAGATCTTTTTGACGATAATTAATCATAACTGGTTTTAAAGTAATTCTAAATTTAACCCTATCTTTTGTCGCTTCTTCAATGAAGACTTCTTCATCAACCCTGAAGACAGTGGTTTTTAATTTTTTTACAACAAGTTGGATTTCGTCGTACATAGTGTTGATTTCTTCCGTTTTCCTCAAGCTTATTATAAGAAAAATTTTGGGGCGGTCTACTCTTATTATTGAACGTGCTAATACACTATTTAGTATTTGTATTGTTCCATATCTAGGGTTCTGTATTACCGAGGATATAGGGTCTATAGTAGCTAGTTTACCGGTTATAGGTTCGAGATAACCGGGTATCCTTACGGATACATACTCATTTATAGGTATTTTTCTCATAATTAATTGGAGGTATGCTAGAAACTCTCTTAGTATGTGATAGAATAATGTTATAACTATAATGAGAGCTATCGATACGTATACGTATATATATAGATGTGGAACAACTATATGTAGGATTATAATGGTAATAATAATGGATAGAGCTATATCAATAATTCTCCCTATTAGATTTCTAGAGCTTAAACTAATTTTTTTCTTCTTAACGAGTCCTTCTAGCATTAAATTATTTATAATAAATCTGAAAGTTAATGCTGCTATTATCGTGACAACTATTGGTATTAAATATTCTGATATGAACTTCTCAATACTCAATATATTACACCTTTTACTCTACTTCTTTAGCTCTACTCTCTTCTCTAACCATAAATATTAATTGATCGCCTGTTTGAAAAACATAATTTTTATTTGGAACAAAGAATTTCTTACCATCAAAAACTAGGAGGAAGAACACGTCTTTAAAATTGTTCTTCACATCTATCAGCGATTTCCCATTCAGTGAGGATTCTTCAGGTATTGTGTATATGTAGATATGGTAAGTGCTTGAGTTAAACTCTACTTCGCCCATCTTAATAGGCTCCTTCAGTGATTTAAGATATGTTTCGATAATGTAGGACACCACGTAATCTCTTGAAATGGGTATTCCAAGTTCTAGTTCTCTAACCAACTTCTCTTTCTCTGGTTCTTTGAGTTTACATATCCTATAAGGTATTTTCAATAGTTTACCTAAAGCTGTTATAAAGATATTTGTTTCATCATCATCTGTTAAAGCAACTATAGCATCAATATCGTTGATATTGATTTCTTTCGTATATATCGATGAATCCGTAGCGTCTCTACCAATGACTATTACGTCGAATTTACTCATAATATCTTTTCTACGATCAGGGTCCTTCTCAACCAGTACTACACTGTGTTTCCTAAGATCGAGTCTACTTAGCAGTTCTTCAGCATCCTTACCTCCGCCGACAATAAGTATTTTCATATAAACACCTTAAAACACATTATTTAGAAACGTATTGTTAAACCTGTTTACGCTACCTAATTGTTTTAAGTATTTTCCTACCCCCTATAAAACCGATTATTAAAAACAACTGAACGTATTCTAGCTTACCTAGAAGCATGAGAACAATTAGAGTTATTTTAACGCCTATTGGTGAGTATGGTCCAGTTAAACCTGTGCTTAAACCTACACAACTAGCTGCCGATGTAGCTTCAAAAAGACTATCAATATAGTCGTATCCATAGCTCGAGATTATAGTTGCTCCAATAGCTATTGCTGTAGCGTGGATTATTACGAAAAGAAGCGTTAAAGCCACTTCGCTCTCACTAATAATGCTATTATTGATTTTAACATATTTCTCGAATCTTCCAGTTGTAATTAGAGATAACGATGACATCTTTATTTTCTTAACTAGTATTAAAAATCTATACGCTTTAATTCCTCCTGTTGTTGCGAAAGTCATACCGCCAATAAACATTCCAATAATTAGTATGAATTTAGTGATATTATGTAAATTACTCATAGAACCTAAATTAAAACCGGTTGTTGTTACTCCCGAGATTGTGTTGAAAAAACCGTAGAGAACGCTTTCAACAGGGCTTTTTGCTTCGAGTAACATATAGCATAGTGAAGCAAGTATAGATGAAAACAATAGTAGACTCACATATATTTTGAATTCATCGTTTTTAATCACAGCTTTGTAGTCTCCTCTGAAAGCTCTATCTAAAAGTATGAAATTGATTGAACCTATCACCATGAATATTAATACAGGCACTATAGTCTGGGGAGCTCTCTCAAATATTACTTCATATCCTCTATCGTAAGTAGACATACCTCCTGTTGCTACAGTTGTCATTACGTGATTTATTGCTTCGAAAGCGTTCATTCCGGTATATACGAAGAATATGAAACCCACTATTGTAATTATTGAGTATAGAATGAATATTCTCCAAGCAGTCCTGTAGAAGGATGTTTCTATTTTCATAGGTCTTTCTATACCGTAAATACCGGCGCCAATACTGTAGAAGAATGGGAATAGAACCATAGCGAAAACAACTATGCCGAGCTCACCGCTCCATTGCATAACACTTCTCCACAATAGGATAGTCTGAGGTATACTGGTTAGATTCGTTAGAACGGTTAATCCAGTACCTGTAAATCCAGATACGCTTTCAAACAATGCGTCTAAAAAACTGATATTTAGAGTTATCGTTAAGGGTATGGCGGATACTGTGGAAAACATAATCCACGCTAGAGATGCTGTAACGAGAGAACTCATTAAACCCAAGGGTTTAGCTCTAATCCTTAGCGATAATATACCTATAATTATGAGGATAACCGAAGTTATAGTGAAAGCCTGGGTTTTCGTATTGCCGGTTATCAAATCGTAGAGGAATGTAAGTAGCATAAGTAGACCGATAATTAGGTTTAAAGAACATATTGCTTTACCCATACTGAGCAATTGTTCTTTAGTATTACTACGTATAAACATAATCTCAATAATCCCCAGTTACATTAATATTTAGAGTAACAGATGGAGCCGTATCCTAATATATTCTTTGAAATTAATGAAATTGTTTAGAAAAATGGTTTAACTAGACATACATTTTTACTTGAGGAAACCAGTTTTCCTACCGAGTTCTTCGAAAGCATCTATAACTAGCTTCAAATCTTCCTTAGAATGAGCTGCAGATGGTTGTAGCCTTATTCTAGCTTTTCCTTTGGGAACCATGGGGAATACTATTGCTTGCACGAATATATTGTATTCCTCGAAAAGTCTCTTAGCATATTCTTGAGCTATTTTCTCATCGTAAAGCATAACTGGAGTTATAGGGTGTCTAGTATTACCTAGGTCATACCCGAGATCCCTTAAACCCTTCTGTAGATAATGAGTATTATCCCATAATCTACGAACAGGTTCGTCTGTTTCTTCGAGGATTTCTATAGAAGCGATCGCAGCAGCTACATCCGGTGGATTCAATGCGCTTGAGAATAGGAATGGTCTTCCCTTCTGCTTAATGAATTCAATAGCATCTCTATCTCCAGCAACGTATCCTCCTATAACTCCAAATGCTTTACTTAAAGTCCCCATTTCAAAATCAATTTTATCATGTAGTTTAAAGTAGTCAACTATACCTCTACCATGTTCTCCTAAAACTCCCTCGCCATGAGCGTCATCAACATATACTATTGCATCATATTTCTCAGCCAACTCAGCTATCTCTGGTAATGGAGCTATATCTCCATCCATTGAGAAAACTCCATCAGTAACTATTATTTTAATTCTATAATCCTTGGCTTCCTTCAACTTAGCCTCTAGATCCTGCATATCAAGGTGTTTATAAATTAGTTTAGGCGCTCCGGCCAACCTCATTCCATCAATTATGCTAGCATGATTAAGCTCTTCACTAATGAATATAGCGTCTTTCCTACCCCACGCTAATGCTGTGAAAGCACCTAGATTAGCATTATAACCGCTCTGGAATACAACAGCGGCTTCCCTCCTCTTGAATCTAGCGAGCTTCTCCTCCAATTCTTCGTGCAGGTCTAGGTTTCCAGCAATGGGTCTAACAGCTCCAGCTCCAACGCCGTAGTCGAGAATAGCTCTTATAGCAGCTTCCTTAACTCTAGGATGATTAGCTAAACCTAAATAGTTGTTACTACACATATTGAGAACTTTCTTATTATTAACAATAATCCAAGGACCTTGAGCACCAGTTCTTCTCCTCAACGTGAAGTATAAACCCTGTTCTCTTAGGTTCTTCAACTCTTCTCTAATCCAATCCAGCTTAGCCATATAATCCCCACTAATTCATTTTAATCTAGAAATAACGTTTTTAATTTAGCTATTTAACAACGTGTTTCTTCAAATTAGTTAGCATATCTAAAGCCATTTTCTCCAAATCCCAATCCGGTTTCCAACCCCAATCTATTCTAGCGTTAGTATCATCTAAACTCTTAGGCCACGAATCAGCAATTCTCTGCCTCAACGGGTCTGGGTTGAAATCGTATGTGAAATCAGGTATGTGTTTTTTAATAACTTGAGCGAGTTCTTCTGCTGTAAAACTCATTCCTTGAACATTGTAGAATCTATATCTTAATCTAGAATTATCGGTTTTCATTAATTGAATGAATGCTTTTATACAATCCGGCATGTACATCATGGGTAGTTTGGTATCGGCTCTTACCCAGAAAGTATAGTGTTTATGTTTAATAGCTTCTATGAAAGCTTCAACAGCATAATCAGTTGTTCCTCCACCAGGCATTGTTTTCCAACTAATAACACCAGGTAATCTAGGTCCTCTAACATCCAACCCGTATTTCAAATAGTAATATTCTCCTAGAAGCTCCGTTAAAACCTTAGTTATACCATACATAGTTTTAGGTCTCATAATAGTTACATCACCAGGTATACTAGGGGTTTCCGGTCCAAAAACAGCTATTGTACTTGGAACTATAACTTGTTCCAACTTATTTTCACGTGCAACTTCGAGAACATTATATGTTCCAATAGCATTTATGTTCCAAGCTTCTTGCGGATTATTTTCTCCACGAGCAGACAATATTGCTGCTAAATGAACTATGATGCTTATTTTATGTTCTTTAACAATTCTACCGAGTTGTTCTTTATTAGTAACGTCTAGTGTAACATATGGTTCTCCCAATATCTTGAGTTTTGATTCGTCTCTACCGGAAGCGATAACTTTATCCTTACCATAGATTTCTCTGAGAGCCGGAACTAGTTCTGAACCGATTTGACCATATGATCCGGTAACAAGGATATTCATTGATAACACCATGACTTGATTAATCATGTGTATAGGGTTAAATATCTTGATACAAACCAAACGATGAGAATGTAATATGTAGGAAACTATTGTATATGAACGGGGTTTTCAAAAACAATGAATAGTATCTAGTGAATTAATCTGATATATTTCTGTAGTACTCTCTGACCTCTATAATCCGGCAGTAATATAGGCGATTTCCTGCTTCTAGGTATACCGTTCTTCTCCAACTCTTCCCTAATTACTTTTAGATGTTTAAAGGAAATCTTGGGTTTAGAAGTATTTTCCTTAACTATTTTAGCTGCTGTTAATCCAGCTCTCTTACCGTAAACGAGTATATCTAGTAATGAATTACCAACTAATCTGTTTCTACCATGAATCCCACCAGTTACTTCGCCAGCCGCTAATAATCTATATACTGGTTCATTACTTGGTTTAAGCACTCTTGCATAAGGATCTATTTCAATCCCTCCATTCTGATAGTGTAGTGTTGGGAATGTAAGTATGGGTTCGCTAGATATGTCTATACCGTGTCTCTGAAACATCCTGTAGAGCGCTGGCAGTTCTCTCTTGATGGTTCCAGGGCCTCTGAGCTCTTCAATTAATGGTGTATCGAGCCACACGCCACAAGCGCCCGTGGGGGTTATTACGCCTCTTCCCTCGCTACATTCTCTAATTATAGCTGCTGCAACTACGTCTCTTGGTTCAAGCTCATATATGAATTGCTCGCCTTTAACATTAACTAATTGTGCTCCTAAACTCCTGGTTTTTTCTGGTATGAGTTCTCCACGTATTGCTTCTGGATAAGCGACTCCTGTTGGGTGGTATTGTAGTGTATCTAGATCTCTCAATTTAGCTCCAACGCGATAAGCTAGGACTAATCCATCAGCGGTTGCTCCATAGTGATTAGTAGTTGGGAACCCATATACATGTAGTCTACCGCAACCTCCGGTTGCTAATATTGTTGCTTTAGCTCTAACAACAATGTATTCACCAGTTTCTAAATTCCACAATACAGCACCGGATACTGAACCGTCATCAGGGTCTGTTAGGAGCTCAACGGCAGGCGAGAATTCGAGGACGTTAACGTCTCTATTTAGAACCTCGTCTTTAAGAGTTCTCATTATTTCTAAACCGGTATAATCACCTGCGCAGTGAAGTCTTTTCCTACATAAACCTCCACCGAGGTACTCTATCATATCTCCATTATCTTTTTTATCAAACATTACCCCTAGTTCTTCAAGCCACTTTATAATAAATGGAGCTTCTAAAACTAGGTTTTTAACAAGTTCTGGTTTATTAGCGAAATGTCCTCCACCAATAGTGTCTAAGTAGTGTAGAATAGGATTATCCTCTTCCCTATCTGCTGCTTGAATACCTGTTTGAGCCTTAACTGTATTTGAATCTCCAAATCGTAGTTTAGTTGCTAATAGTATCGATGAAGGTTCTAAGCCAGCGTATATTGCCCAAAGAGCTGCTGCAGCAGCCGCCCCTCCCCCGCCAATAACTAGAACATCAACATCGTAATCAATATTGGATAGATCAACGCTATCTTCGTCAACAAGTGGCCAAGCCTCTAAAATATCCGCTATTTCATTATAAACGACGTAGCCTTTATAAACACCTATTTTAAGTTGTCTTTTAGTTTCAGCTTTATAATCTGGATGCCATGTTCTAACCAAACTGTTTCTCTCGTCTAGTGTAAGTCTTTTATAGGAGGTTCTAAGCCTATCCTTCCTGGTTTCTTCAACGATCTTTATAGCTTTACGTAGTTCATCAGTATAACCTAATTCAGCCATATTCATTCACTCTCTATGGTTCTTTTACTATAAATCTCTTTAAGCACCTCAACAGGCGTATTCATGAGTTTATTCAATTCTTCTTCGAAAACACCCTCGGATATTTCTTTAACTCTTTTTTCAACATGTTTTGCTTTTGGTAGATAGTACTTACCATATATTCTCCTAAGAAGTTGAAACACTTGGTTATGCCTTATCTCAGCGGGGCATCTTAAGGAACATAAACCACAGGATATGCAGTCGAAAGACATTTTTGCTGCTGAAGCAACGTCTCCTCTAAGGATAGTTTGAATAATATCCATAACTTCGAGACTTTGTGGACATACTTTAGTACAACTATTGCATCCAACACATCTAGTTATTTCTGGGTATTGCGATAGTATTGTGGCGGCATCTGGTTTGAGATTATCTATGTTGTATTTCTTCTTAACTAATGGTGTGTAGGGTAGTATAACTAAATCCATATTATCCCTTACAGTTGTTTGGCAAGCTAAACCAACATAGAATTTATAATCTCCCGGAATTCTATATATTGTTCCACAAGCTCCACAGAACCCTCCTCTACACCCAACACCTCTAACTAGTCTGAAACCTATGTATTCCAAAGCTTTCATAATCGTTAGTCCTCTCGGCACATCGTATGCTTTACCCATAAAATATATTCGAACAGTGCTAGTATTGGACAAAGTAGTCACCAACAAGTTTGTATCAATTAATCATGAGTTTAAATAATTCTATTGTATTTTCTCCTTGAAAACCCATAGTATATCGTTAGAAACATATTCTTCTAAACCCATAGCGTATGCTAGTACTTCGCTGAGATAAGCGATTCTAATATGTTTAAATTTCTTTTCAAAACAACTTGTCGTTTCCCGTAAATTATAGTAGCATAATGGACATATCGTAACAACTAGATCGGTGTCTCTAGGTATCGATTCAAGGATCCTATTTGAATTACTATATACAATATTTTTATCAATCAGGATTTGGTAAGAACCGCAACAATCGGTTTTTAAAGGATAATTAACAGGTTCAGCGCCGATAGCTTCTATTATTTTCTCAATAATAGTAGGGTTTTCAGCATTATCGACCGCTATGTTCTTAGGTCTTACAATACTGCATCCATAGTAGACAGCTATCTTAACATTATCAATTCTATTATTAATAGCTTTAGTTAACTTATCTAAATTACTATAGATTACTTCTATGAAGTGTAGAACATTTATACCAAATCTATATGGTTCCTCATCATCAGCATATTTAGTAATTCTATGGTAGCTTTCAGCATCTTCAGCCAGTAGTTTACCAACTCTTTTAAGAACATTGTAGCAGAATGGACAGAGAACTAGGAGATCTCTGGTTCCAGAAGTTCTGGATTGAATCTGAGCTTTAACTAGTGTACGATATGCACCCAGATGTTTTACAAGTTCATCAATAATTAATCCAAATGTAGCTCCACAACAATACCATTTAGAGAGTTCTTCAATATTAAAACCAAGTTTTTTAAGAACAGCTAGTGAAGACTTCTCGTAATCTATAGCATTTTTCTTCAAAGTACATCCAGGGTAGTACATGAGTTTCATAAAGTGATCACCCGCTCATCTTCTTCGAGAAAGCGACAAGAGCCATAACAGGAGCGTTTTCTATGCCTTTAAGTTTATCATAACCGATTCTCTCCACTCCTCTTCTCAAATTAATGCTTCTCAACGCATCCAGTAGAATACCGGGACCAACGTTTCTCGGACACCTATCGACACAAGTCATGCAGGCTACGCACATCCATATAGCGTTAACTTTCAGAACCTTTTCACTCCCCAGTTGTACTAGTCTAAGAACCTGGTGTGGAGGGATATCCATATATTCAGCCATAGGACACACAGCCGAACATGTTCCGCATTGATGACATAAATATGGGTTTCTACCGCTAATACTGGTTAATCTATCTATGAAACCGTTCATCTAGAGATCACCATAGACTTCGACTTTCTACCATCTGATGATATAATGTGTAAATGTGTAGAGCAGGAGTTGCAGGGGTCGTATGCCCTGATAGCTACTTCAACGTCATTGAAGTATGATGGTTCTAAATCGGAACTTAAAATATTGTGTAGTGAAGATTCACATACTTTCCTAATCTCTCTATTTATAGCGGGATTATTGAAAGTTGTGGGGGTTATTACATTAATATCGGTAGTAATAAAATCTTCGTTTGTTTTATAATGATGTATTAGAGTGCCACGTGGTGCTTCCACAATACCAACTCCTTCGTAACGCGGCTCACCACTAGTATTTACAGTTTCTCCCTCGGTATTACTGATTTCCTCAATTAGCTTAAACATTTTCTCAGTTGAGTATAGAACTTCGAGTAAGCGGATCCAGTGGTTTACTTGAGAATTATGTATTGGTTTTTCTCCAAGAGTTTCAATTAAACGTTCATATTCGAAACGTGATCGTTCGAGCGGAATTTTAGTAGAAATATTGAATCGAGCTAAGGGACCTACTCTAACTAATCCATATTCACCATCCATACTTCTAGTTTTATTCGTTTTCACGTATGGGAATTTAGAATAGCTCCAGGCTTCCACCCTCTCCTCAATAAATCTAGTGTAGTCTCGAGGTTCGAGTAATGCTAATTCCCTCCCATCGGGATCTATTATTCTGAGTTTTCCACGATAGAAACCGATAGATCCATCTGTATCGATTAATCCCATATAGTATGATTTAATAGTGAAAGCTTCATTCTCTATTAATTTACGGAAATTCGTGGATTTAAGTATCCTCTCATTGAAGTAATCTATAGATGCCGTAATATTCACATATAGTTCTCGAATCAAGTTATTGATCCTAGCAATATCCTCTCTACTCAGCTTCCTAGCGACACCGCCGGGTACTGTGAATGATGGATGAATTGGTTTACCGCCAAGAATTTTCTCTATGTTGACAACACTAGATCGGGCTTTAATAAGCATAGATAGGAGTTTGGGTTCTCCAATAACGATCTCACGGATATTCTTAGATAAAATATCTGGTAGAGCTAGGAAAGCGAAATGTAGTAAATGACTATCACATATCTGGGCTAACATAGTTAGTTCTCTAAGGTTATCAGCATAAACTGTTGGTTTTCTCCCATACACCTCATCTACAGCTTTTGCTGAAGCTAAATGATGAGCCCACGAACAAACACCACATATAGTCGATGTTATTCTCGGTAACTCCTCAACAGGCCTACCTCTACAGAATGCTTCAAAACCTCTCAAACTCATAATTTGGTAATAAGCATCTCTAACAACATGTTTCTCTTCATCAATAACAATAACTACCCGAGCCTCCCCCTCAACTCTAGTAACGGGTTCTATCTTAATAGTCTTCATGTAGAAACCCTCACCTATTCTTCCTCAAGAGGAATCTAGCTATAGATGAACTCGGTAATGTGTAGCGATAGAATGTTCCAAGCGGATCAATTATTTTATCCAACTCTTTAGCCAGACCTTTCTCTAGAAGGATTTTCTCCTTATCAATCAATGCTATGGAAGCTATTGACGAGAGCATTTTCAAACCGAAATCGGAGACGCCGGGCGCTGGACCCATACATCCTACACAAGGTAAATTATTCTTTATACAAGAGTATTCACAACCCGCTCTCGTTGCTGGACCCATACAGATAACTCCCTGTTCTAGAAAACACTTTCCTTCTTCAAGTGCTATATCGCTTAATCTATAAATTCTAGACATAACAATTTTATCAGGCTCTCTAGGTTTTCTCGGACAATTACGGCATAGCGATTCATTATCGGCCAATATAATTGTTTCTTCAGGAACTGTTTTCTCATCAATATATTTAAATAATATGTGGAGGAGCCTAGAGTTGAGTTCATCGCTTGGGGGGCATCCTGGGACCACGATGTTTGGTTTAGCTATTTTCATGAAATATGTTGAAACAACCTCGTTAGCAGTTAATAGAGATGGTAGTTCAAAACCCTCTATCCTATTCTCGTTTTTCTCTGTAGTTACTGTTGAATTAACGATCTCCATTAATTGGTGAGGTTCATAAATAATTCCAAGTCCTGGGATACCTCCGTAGATAGCACATGCACCATATAGGACCATGAGTTTCGACTTCTCGCGTAGAAGCTTAACTAATCTTAAATGTTCATCTGTTCTAACCATACCCATGTATATTGAAATATCAATACTATCCGCGGCCTCAACATCTCTGTTCTTACTATCTACAGCTATAGGCCAGTATATTATATCGTAAGCTTCGAGTAGCTCAGCGAGTCTCTCGCTTATAGCATTTATAAGTGAAACGTCGCAACCACCGCAAATACCTCCATAACCAACAGCTAGTTTAGGTTTAACCATAGCTCTTCAACTCCTCTCTAATGGTCCAAGCTCTCTTAACTGTTTAGTAAATTCATTAATTACTCTAACCAACTTGTTTGCTTCAGTTGCACTAATCCACTCTAACCTAACTCTCTCAGGCTCAATACCTATTTGTTGAAGCATTTTCTTCAATAAATATACTTTTTTGAAAGCTTTGAAATTACCGCTCATATAGTGACAATCATTTGGTGTATGGCATCCACCAATAAGTACTCCATCAAAACCCTCTAGTAGAGCGTTTATTATCATTGATAACGAGATCCTTCCAGTACATGGAACTACTATGGGAATAGTGTTTGGAGGATAAGCTAACCTACTCACTCCAGCCATTTCAGCAGCTGCACCAGCACACCATTTACAGAATAAACCGAGGATAAGGGGTTCTTTCAAATCTCTACACCTCAATCGCTGCTTTCATAGATTTAATTAATTGTTCTTCACCATAGTTACGCAATTTAATAGCACCTGTTGGACACGAAGCATCACAACTACCACAACCTTCACATAGCATTTCATTAACTCTCGCTTTACCCTCCACTATCTCAATAGCCGAGTATGGACAAACAGTTAAACATATACGGCAACCATTACATAGTTCTCTATCGACTTCAGCAATAATAGGTTCTCTAACAAGCACCTCCCTACTGAGAAGCTCGATCACCTTACTAGCTGAAGCTAATGCTTGAGTTACAGATTCACTAATATCTTTAGGTCCTTGAACAGCTCCGCATACGTAAACGCCGGCTGTGGATACTTCAACGGGTTTAAGTTTTGGATGAGCTTCTTGAACAAAACCATAGGAGTCTATTGGTAGTTTTAGTTTAGAAGCTAACTCGCTAGTTAAGGTGGAAACCATGCCTAAAGCTAATACAACGAGATCGGCTTTAACAACCACTCTCTCGTTAGATAGAGTGTCTATACCGGAAACAACGATATTGCCTTCCGAGTCTCTATATATTCTAGAAACTCTTCCTCGTATATAGTTAATCTTAAATTCGCCCTGCACTCTCTTAACGAACTCTTCATAACCCTTGCCGCCAGCTCTTATATCAATGTAGAAAACAGTTGCTTCACCATCCGGAACTCTTTCTTTGAATAACAATGTGTGTTTAGCTGTAAACATACAACATATTTTAGAGCAGTAGGGGAGGTGGTTCTCATCTCTAGAACCAGCACATTGTATGAAAACAACTCTTTTAACAGGCTTACCATCGCTAACTCTAACAATTTTCCCACCAGTGGGTCCGCTCGGAGAAAGTATTCTTTCGAAATGTAGTGATGTTATTATATCAGGGTCTCTTCCATAACCAAATTCTACGAGCTTCTCGGCAGGGTATTGTTCATAACCTGTAGCTACAATAATTGCACCAACATTCTCCTCGATAATCACTTCCTCCTCATCTAGATTAATCGCTTTCGTAGGACATACTTTCAAACATCTACCACAACGATTACAATTCTCCGAATCTACAACGTATGCCGATGGAACTGCTTGTGGGAACGGTATGTAGATCGCTTTTCTTTTATTCAATCCTAAGTTATACTCGTTAGGAACCTCTACAGGACATACTCTTTCGCAGAAACCACACAATCTACAGAGATCAATATTTACCTTACGAGGCTTCTTCCTTATTCTAACATGGAAATTACCTAGATATCCATTCACATCCACTACTTCCGATAGAGTATAGAGTTTAATATTAGGGTTATGAGCGACCTCAGCCATTTTCGGAGTAAGTATACATTGAGCACAATCTAGTGTAGGGAATGTTTCGCTTAGCATAGCCATTTTACCACCAATAGTTGGCGTTTTCTCAACTAATATAGTTTCTATACCCGCGTTAGCTAATGTTAGAGCAGCGGATATTCCAGCTATCCCCCCACCTATGACGAGAGCTTTCTTCACAACTCTACCGGTTATTCTCTCGTACGATTTATTATCATGAACTTTAGCAACAGTTGAAGCAATGATTCTTATAGCTTTATCAGTAGCTGCTTTTCTATCGAAATGCACCCAGCTACAGAATTCTCTTATACAAGCCATTTCCAATCTATATCTATTTAAACCAGCTGATTCAACAGCTTTAGCGAAAGTCTCGTAGTGTAGAGAAGGGGTGCACGCGGCTACAACTACGGCATCTAGATTCTTACTTTTAATAGCATCAATTATCCTCTGCTGCCCGGGTTCTGAACACATGTATACATAGTCTTCAACATGAACAACACCGGGTAATTTAGATACTTTATTAACAACTTCTTTAACATCAACTGTTCCAGCTATATTCCTACCACAGTGGCATACGAATACCCCAATTCTCGCCATAGCGATAAACCCTCTTCATAAGGGTTAGGCACTTTGATTTAGCATTATAAAAGATTATTTGTTTTGAATAAACGATGATTTGTATAATTACTGTTATTCTAGATAACACCCAGTTCATGTAATATGTTTTTCCTCCTTTCATAAGCTTCTCTAATAACCTCTTCAGTTAAGTTTCTGCCATGAGTATCTATAGTTACTAGAAGTGGTCCGAAATCCTCTACTTCAAAGATCCATAGAGCTTCGGGTATACCTAGATCAATCCATTCAACGCCCCTAACTCTTTTTATAGCATTAGCAGCTAATACTCCAGCGCCTCCAGTGAAGTAAACGTATACAGCACCGTATTTTCTACAAGCTTCAGCTGTTCTAGAACCCATACCTCCCTTTCCAACGATCATTCTAACACCGGTTTTCTCAATAACATCTGCTTCGAAAATCTCCATTCTAGTACTTGTTGTTGGTCCAGCAGCTAGAACTCTCCATTCTTCCCCGATCTTCTCAACAACTGGTCCACAATGATATATTACGCCTCCATTAAGGTTGATGGGTAGCGGCTTACCGGTTGATAGGAATTCAAGTATTCTCTTATGAGCAGCATCTCTCGCAGTCACTATTACTCCAGAGACGTAGACGATATCTCCAGCTTTGAGTTTTCTCACATCCTCTTCGGATAACGGGGTTTTCAATCTATATTCAACCATAATTAATCACCATGAGCTACTGATGAATACTGTATTCTCCGGTCGAACTAATAATTGCTGTTGCTCTCCTTAAAGCCCAGCATTGAAAAACTACGCCTACAGGTAGGTTAGCGGGGTGTTTATAAGCATAATCTATATGTACAGCTAGAACAGTCGTTCTACCACCTAAACCCATTGCACCAATACCTAATTTATTAATAGCTGTGTAAAGCTCTTTCTCCAACTTATCGATAGTTGAGTCTGGATTAACCGTACCTAGTTTCCGTATACAAGCCGCTTTCTTAGCTAGAAATAAAGCTGTGTCCGAACCCCCACCTACCCCTACTCCAACAACTGTAGGTGGGCAAGGCATCGATCCTGCTTTTAGAACAGCATCAACAACTATTCTTTTCACAGCTTTAATACCCTCTCCTGGAGGCGGCATTTCAAGAACTGAAACGTACTCGGATCCCCCTCCTTTCGGTACAACTGTTATCTCTAGTGAATCGCTATCTACTAATTCGTAGTGAATAATAGGCATATACCGGCCAGTATTATCACCGGGATTCTTACCCGTAAACGGGTCTACGGTATTTGGTCTGAGAGGAATTTCTTTTGTAGCTCTTTTAACCCCATTAATTATCGATTCTTCGATTATTTTCATATCCTTCAATTCAATGGGAAATCCATATCCTACCTTAACATACACATATGGTGTTCCAGTATCTTGACATACTGGTTTTCCAAGTTTAACAGCTAACTCAATGTTTTTCAAAATAGCTTCTAATTGGGATCTCGACATTTGGTTATCTTCGGTTACATATGCTTTCTCTAATGCATTCTTAACATCTGGAGGAATCTTTATCACGGCTGTTCTAAAAGCATCAACAACGGCTTGTTCAACAATATTACCTAATTTATGGATCAAGAAATTATCATCTCGTCAATTTAATTTTCATAATTTTCAATATGGGTTTCGAAAAATATAAACATATGATTCTACGAATGCTGATATTCAATATATTTTCCGCAGATACTACAAAATATTGATTTGTAAGTGAGCGTTACGGAGTGTTCCATTATGATTAAGCCATACGTATTAGTATATGTAACGATCTCTATTGACGGTGGACTAGGCATTACCGGTAGGAGAATAATTCTAAGTAGCGAAAGGGACCTCTATAGACTACATTACCTTAGATCACAAGTTGATGCTATCATGATTGGAGCGAATACCGTTATAACAGATAATCCATTATTAACCGTTAGACTTCCTCAATATACTGGTAAACAACCTTATAGAGTTGTTGTAGATCAGAAGCTTAAAACAGACCCTGATTATCGCGTTTATGATACCAGTATTGCGCCATCTATGATCATAACGAGTTTTGAGCACAAACATTCTTATCGATTAAGAAAATTTATTGAGAAGGGAGTTGAAGTAATACTAACTCGTACTCTGGATAATGGATTACTAGATTTGGAGAAACCGTTATTGGAGATGAAGAACTGCTATGGAATCGATAAAGTGCTTGTTCAAGGAGGGGGATTTCTGATAGCTTCGCTTATTAAACAGAAGCTTGTTGATGAACTAATCGTTTCGTTATCTCCAGTTATGCTTGGATTAAGTAAAGTGAATTTAATAAATGATTTTATCGATGAACCGATAAATCTGAAATTGAAGGAAGTAGAAATCGATTATTATAGTGGTGAAGTAGTAATTCATTATGAGCCTATCAGGTAATTAGTTTAAGGAATAGTTAATTAATGTAGAGAATCCTTTATGTAGATCCGACTTCT
>Ga0105162_1000318_pt1 | contig 32118 bp, 14 predicted proteins | sample JNZ201metaG_FD_81532 | JGI IMG/M metagenome (GOLD analysis project Ga0105162, IMG submission 81532) | Hot spring microbial communities from Jinze hot spring, China to study Microbial Dark Matter (Phase II) - JNZ 20120812A | ecosystem: Environmental > Aquatic > Thermal springs > Hot (42-90C) >...
GGAACCACGTCATGATCAAGCTTCTGCGCGGCAAAGAACCATTAAAAGCCCACTTCACCATAGCCGACCTAGAATGGCATAAGGGGGCAACCAACCTAATCCGCCACAAATTCCCATGGGAATAAAAAGCACCATTATAGTGAAGCAACAATAAATGCTCAAAATAGTTATATCCATTGCTGCTCCATATTATTTTTAAAGATTTTAGTTAAAATGGTTAAGATCAGGTCGGCGAATTCCAGCAAATACTGATTTCTTTAAAAGTGAAGAGCTATCTCAGCTAATGGCATGACTATATTAATGTCCCTGAAAGCAGCATAAAATTAAAACTATTTAACAATATTGGCGAGAATGTTTAAATTACGCTTATTTGCTCAGCTCTTGATTAAGTCTTTTAAGAGTTTCATAGGTCTAAGGATATGAACTGAAGTATGGAAGACTTAAATATTGGTGATTAATTTAAAATTAAATTCGGCGCCATATCGATAACTCTAAAGAAATGGAGAGAAAATCCAATTGCAAAAAAATGATTACTTTGAGAGTGAGTTTAAATCAGGGTTAACTTGGAGAACTATTTCAGCCATATTGCTAACAGCTTTAATATTTATTCCATTATCTATATACTTGAATCTTCTTTTAGGGACAGGTTTAGGTTCAGCGGCGACAATGTTTATAACGCTTCTCTTTGTTCAAATAACACGTCTCACCTATAAGCCATTAAGTAGACAAGAAACCCTTCTTGTCTACTATGGAGCTAGTGTTGGTGGAGTTACTGGAGTAATCTATCAGCTCATAATATATAGGGCATACTTCATCCACTCTCCTTTTGCCTGGGCTGCAAAATTAGATAGCTCTCCTTTAGCTCTTCTTGTTCCAAAATGGATGGTTCCTCCAGTTGGCTCTCAGGCACATTATGTCAGAACATTATTTCAACTCGAGTTCTTGATACCGGTAGCAATATATACAATAATTCTTGTTTTAGGTCTTTTTGCCGACCTATCTTTAGCAATGCTAATGGCCCGTGTTTATGTGGTAGAAGAGAAATATCCCTTTCCTTTCGCAGATGTTGATATTTCATTAGTGAGATTTCTAAGCGAAAAACAACCCAGGATTACAAAATTAATCTTATTCTCCATGCTTCCCGGCATTATATATGGCTTTTTCACCTATATTGGGCCCTCAATTTTGGGCGTTCAGCTAATACCAATACCTTTTCTTGATTTAACATGGGTAATACGGGATTATTTACCTGGAGCAGCTCTTGGCATCAGCACTTACCTCATGGCTTATATTGGCGGTTTTATGGTGCCTTTCCAAATAGCTGCAGCTCTGCTTATAACTTCATGCATTATATGGGTCGTTTTAAATTCTCTCTTTATAACAACCTTCCCCACACTTTTTCCTGAATGGGCTAAAGAATATTTTACAGGAATGGGGCTTATAGCGATACAGAACCGTTCATTCATTAGAGTGTGGTTTGCCCCTCAAATAGGTTTTAGTTTGGGAGCAGCTTTATTTATGGCTTATAAATCGAGAAAAGGATTAACTAAAGTTCTTAAAACTATGCTTATGAGAAGCAAAGAATCTTCCAGCGGTATTACCGTTTTTCCACCTGTTTGGATCTTGATGGCTACATATTTACTTTCTACCGGTATTTCAGTTGTAGTTTTTCATATACTGGTGCCGACTCTCCCACTCTGGGTTCCAATATTCGCCTCAATAATCTACAGCTTTTTACTTGCATTGGTACTTACCGCAATGCAAGGTGAAACTGGCTATACAATAACTCCAGCGTATCTTTGGCAGACACTCGTATACCTCACACCTTATAAAGGTTATGAGGGATTCACTTTTACACCAGCGATCGTGGGAACTTTAGCGCCAAGTTTCTCTCAGCAGGTAAAAGCGGCACTGCGAATCGGTGTTAAACCCTCAGACTTAGTTAAATTAATTATAATGATTTCCGTTATATCTTGGGTAATGGGTTTATTTTCATTAGATATGTTCTGGCGCATAGCACCTATTCCTTCTTCAGCGTATCCTTACACAGTCTATTATATGCCTTTATTAGCGCAGATTGACGTAGTAACAGTAACTCGGCAATTACGTATCACGTCTGAATATATTTTTGTTCCTATGATTTTGGTTTTAGCCGTATCTTTTCTTAGTGACATTTTTTCAAAATTATTTATGAGATCATTTTCACCAGTGGGATTCTTTATGGGGCTTTTCTGGACCCCTACTGCAGCTATCCCCCTATTTATCGGATCTATGATAGGCCGATTCATTATGCCCCGTTTTTTTGGAGGAAAGAATAGGTGGGAAGAGGTTAGAGGAATAATCGTTGCTGGTGAAATGCTTGGTGAAGGAATAACACTTATAGGTTTAATTTCTTCAGTATTAATTGCTAAATCATCTTGGCTATGGCCATGGTAGGTGTAGTCAATGTTAGGAATTAGAGCTTCATTTACACTATTCATATTTCTACTTATAGTCTCATCTCCCATTCTTACTGTAGCAGCAATTAAGGTGGAAAGTGCGGAGACCGTAAATTTAGCTAGAGAGATCGAAAATAGCGATTTTATATTCGAGATTAATTATACTAGTATAAAAGAACATGTTAAAATGTTCGCATCAATGTTCTCAAGGGTTACTGGTTATGCCGGTAGTTATGCTGCGCTTGATTATATATTGGCGGTTTTCAGAAAATACCGATTAAAAACATTTATCCAAAACTATACTCTTGTCATACCCTACGACGAAGGTTCATGGATTGAAGCAAATGATCAAGATTTAGGAAAATTTAACATAACAGCTTATGCTTTATGGCCGAATGGTGTTCAAACTTGTTTAACTCCTCCTGAAGGTATTACTGGAAGGCTTATTTATGTTGAAAATGGAGAATTGGAAAAAATTAATGGTCATACAATTTCAGGATCTATCATCCTCATGGATTTTAATTCAGAAGATAATTGGATTAGAATAGCGAATTTAGGGGCAAAAGGAATAATATTTATTGAACCTTCTCAGACAACATTTATTGAATCGTTGCAAAAGGCCACGCCTGCACCCTTATATTTGCCTAGGCTTTATGTGGATTCGCAACATGGATTACTGCTTAAAAGTTTAGCATCAAAAAATTCAACGGTGACGATTCACTGTAGAATGCGCTGGAAAGAGGTCGTGGCACAAAACATTATTGGCGTCATTAATGGATCCATGTATGAAAATGAAGTTATCGTAATTTCAGCTAACTATGATTCATGGAGTATAGTTCCCGCCCTTGCACCAGGAAGTGAGAGTGCTCTTGGGATTTCTAGCTTACTTGAAATAGCCAGGCTTCTCACCAATAATAAGCCAAAGCGAACAGTATGGCTAGTAGCTTTCTCTGGATATTATCAAGGTCTAATTGGGCCAATAGAATGGGTTGAACACAATATTTTTGCCCAAGAAGTATTAGAGGGAAAAACTAAGATTTTACTTCATTTGCACCTAGATTTTTCTACAGATTCAGATAAAATAGATGTTCTATATACTGGGCCTCCACGTTGGTTTGGGAACCTTGATGAATTCTCTAGAATGTTTTTACCGATTGAGAAAAAGATTTCTCAGTATCTCTCTCCTAATCAAAAGGATTATATTCGCTTTAATTTTGCATCTATGCGTTGGGGTACGCAACCTCCTATACGTGATAATATTTGGCTATTTAATTTAGCGACGCAACCTACTCTCTCCACGGGAATTTACGCCCTTACTTTGCGCACCCAATGGGCATATAGAGCGACATGGTTAACTCCATTAGATGATGAGAAGTGTATATTCTGGAGTAATTTAAATCCTCAGCTTAAAACTGCTTTCGCTATAATTCAAGGGTTTGTGAATGACCCTCAACTGAATCTCGATTATACTATACCAAGCAGATTTACTATAAGAGCCGCAGCTGGAAGGGTCCCCATGGGATTTACAATTTTAAGAGGCTCTGTTGTCGAATATAATGTCTCTTCCGGATGGTATTCTCCTAAACCTAGGGCTTTAGTAAGATTAAACCTTTATGACCCCAACGCTTACTTAGCTTGGCCTTTTAATTCTCAGTGGAAATTTACTGATGGCAATGGAAGTTTTGTTTTTCATGGTTTAATACCTTGGACAACATATAACTTAGATGCTTGGATGTTTGATAATATTAGCGGTAGGATAACCTTCGCTGTGGATAGAGGAATTTATGGAACTGCTACTGGAATGTCAGGAGGTATAAGTACAGAATTAACACCGTTTTCTCCAATAGCTGGTATTTCAATACCAATTTTTGAATGTACTGAAATAACTCTTTTCGACTTAATAGATACAAAAATTATGAAAAGATGTAGTATTCCTTGGACAACTACGTCAGCCACACTAGAAGTATACGATTATGCGACAAAATCTTTCCCAATATTCTATGGAACCTATTACTCTCCATCCGATGGAATTGGATTGGTCTTTGTGAAAAGAGGTTCTAAAGTAATTATAACATTTAATCCACGTTCGGAGGCTGAGATAGAAAAACGCCCAAGAATAGTGTTAACAAACAGCACTCTAGAAAACCCGGAAGGTTTTGGTTTTTATGTTGATGCTCCTCTCACGATTTATAACACGGCTCTCGTGGCCGCAAGAGATTTATACTTGATCTCTAAAGGTCGCTACGAAAAATTATCAAACTATCGTATTAAAAATCTTGCAGTTGAGGTGATTCTTGAAAAAGCTAATGCGTTACTTTTAGAAGCAGAATATTACCTTGAAAAGAAAATCTATAATATGGGATATGCTTGTGCCTTAGCAAGTTTAGCTTTCTCAAGTACAGTTTATTCGCAGGGGGTAATGCCTCTATTTGATGATATATCAAGATTTATATTACTCTTCATGATTCCAACCCTTCTGTTTGCTTTCTTTTTTGAAAAATTGATCCTCCATAATGAAGGGCTAAAAAGAATAATAGGTGTGGCTGGTGTTTTAATACTCTCCCTGCTTGCTTTTAGTTCTATTAACCCAGCTTTTTCCCTTTTAGAGAACGTCAATATGGCAATGTTAGGTATTGGTCTACTAATGTTAATGGTTTTCATTCTGGCTATAATAATTAATGAAGCAAGAGAGCTGATGGAAATAACCGCAACTACTACATTAGGAAAACATATAGTTAAAACTGAAAGGACAGCAGCATTACTACATTCTATTTCTGTTGCTGTAGACAATCTAAGACGTAGAAAGCTTATAACCGCTTTAACTTTAGCATCCTTAATAATCTTCACAGCTACAATGACATCTTTTACATCTGCCTCATATATCTTATCTATTAAGGAGACGCCTTCTTCATCTTATCCCCCCTATGATGGAATCTTACTTAAACGTAGATGGGGTATGCCGCCAACTTCTCTCAGAGGTGGAACGCTTGACACAATTATTATCCACTATCTTACAGCCTTTGTTGGTGACAGTTATTATATTGCACCAAGAGTTTGGTTCTATCCTATCTCAATCTATCCAGAAGGAATAAGTGTTTATATAGATACTCCGCGTGGTGTAACTAAGCCTATTACTCCACTAATTTTCCTCGGTCTATCGGAGGAAGAAGCGACGATACTTTTTAGCGACTATATTGTTGAAGGACCTGCACTTATTAAACTTTATGACTACGGGTGTTTACTTTCAAAAGAGTTAGCTGCAAGTCTCAATATATCTTATGGAGACAAGATCTCTATAAAAGGCACAAATTTAAACCTTACAGTTATTGGCATAATTGATGTACCTATGGAGAAGCTGAGAGACTTTGATGATCGCTTAATAACACCAGTAAATCCATTCTACTCTACATTACTGTCGAGAATGGTCATACCATTCAGTGAACAGCAGGAACCTAATTCATTAAGTTTAGCTAATGTCATGATTGTGAACTGGAAAACAGCTTATAAATTAGGGGGTTTTGTATCAAGTGTTGCCTTAATACCAAAAGCGAAGACAACGCTTCAGCAACTTAGAGAAATTGGCAAAAATATTTCTTTGGGTATTGACGTTTCAATATATGTTGGTTGTGATAACGTCTCCTTCTCTCTATCTAAGCATCTCAGAATAAGCGTTATTGGCTGGGAGATTGTTTGGGTTTTAATGGCCTTAATTGTGTTCTCTACAATAAACGTTCTAATCGGGACTATTCAAAGACGCAATAGAGAATTTTTTGTTTATGCGTCACTGGGTCTCTCACCATTCAGCGCCGCTTTAATGTTTATTGCGGAGGCGACAGTTTACGGGGCTATATCTTCAGTTATTGGATATATAGGGGGCTATCTGCTGACAATACTATTTCCGAGCTTTATATTTAATATTTCATCTATTTACGTTGTGATTTCTCTCTTTAGCGTATTAGGGACATGCCTGCTTTCAGCCATATATCCGTCAATTATAGTTGCCCGTCTTATAACTCCTTCCCTTGAGCGACGATGGAAGACTCCAACTAAACCCGTAGGAGATAGATGGGAGCTTAATATACCCTTAAAAGTTATTCATAAAAGTGAGGCTTCGGGAATACTGCGATATCTATCGGAATATTATACAGGTTTAGGTTCTCAAAAAAGAGGTTTTATAGTCGACGGTGTTCCTATATTTGATCCAGAGAAACTGCAATTAATCTTACAGGTCACATTGCTGCCAACAGAGCTCGGCATAAACCAAGAAGTAATTGTTTCTATGAAATTTGAAGAAAATGCTTATACATTGAGCGTTCTGATAAAGAGAAAGTCGGGAGATTTAAAAATGTGGGAAAGCCTGAACTATGATTTCATTGATGACTTGCGGAAACAAGTACTTTTATGGAAAACTCTTTCACCTGCTGAAAAAACTAAATATATGGTGCAATAATTTTTAGGCTAATAAAACATCTAAAAGATTAATATGATCATAAGTAATTTAATAAAGCCTAATAACAGTTTGAGGTGAATTCAAAGATTGAATGAAAGAGATCGTTTTATAGCGACTGTGATGTTCAAAGATGCTGATAGATATCCATATTGGGAACTTGGAATTTGGGGGCAGACTTACGAGAGATGGCTTCAAGAAGGGTTATCTGAGGAAGATCTTAAAGGTGATTGGTTTAGAGGCGAACCAAAATTTGCAAAGCTGGATAGAAGAGATTTCATTCCTTTAAATTTAGGTCCCATCCCAGGCTTGAAGCAAATAATAATAGAGGAAAATGACCGATACGTAGTCTTCAGAGATGAATGGGGTCGAATTAGAAAAGCACTAAAAGAGGGAACTATACGAGGGACGCGACCCTCTATGGATGCCTACCTTGACTTCTTTGTAAAAGACCGGGAGAGTTTTCTTGAGATTAAAAAACATTTTGATCCTTACGAGCCATCCAGATATCCAAAGAACTGGGAAGAATTGAAAAATAGGTGGAAAAACAGAGATTATCCTTTATATCTTACGGAAAACTGTGGTTTTGGAGGATTATATTGGAACCTTAGGCAAATGATGGGCACCCTAAGATTGTCTACCGCCTTCTATAGGATGCCCAATTTAGTGCACGAAATACTGGATTTCATGGTGGATTTCTTTATTAAAGCTACTGAAAAAGCGCTTAAAGAAATTGAAGTTGATGCATTTATCTTTAATGAAGACTTTGCCTACAAGAAGGGACCTTTATTTTCTCCAAAAATTTTCCGTGATTTTCTCCTACCCCGTTATGAGGAGATTATAAAGTATCTCCGTAAGCACGGTGTAAAAGTTATTGAACTTGATAGTGATGGAAACACGGAAATTTTGATTCCAATGTTTATTGAAGTAGGAATAAATGCTCATTGGCCGTTAGAGGCAGCTGCCGGAATGAACCCTATAGAAATCCGTAAAAAGTATGGGGAGGAGATAGCATTATACGGGGGAATAGACAAACGAGTGCTTACAATGAGTAAAAAAGATATTGAAAAAGAAGTTTATAATAAAATTTTGCCAATGATGGAGCTTGGAGGATATATTCCGTTCATAGATCACACAATTCCACCAGATGTTCCACTAGAAAACTTTCTTTATTACCTCGATCTTAAACGTAAGATTGCAGAAGGCTTTAGGTGATAACATGATTAAAGTGCTATTATAAAAAGATTTAAAAAGACTTCTTTTTATATAATATTTATATAATATTTGGAGGTAAGGGAAAATGTCTCAAATTGAAGAGAAAAAAGCGCCTGCTTTGTCCTTGACGACGTGGATTACAACGCTAATTATTGGAATTATTGTCTTTATTGTCTCTTATACTACGAGAACAGTTTGCATAGGCAAGTGGTGGCTTGTTAACGGATGGTGGGTACCCTTCATCTACGTGATACTAATCATCGAAGTTTTAAAAAGGATAAAACCCGGTTTTAAGGTTAGTCCACTACAGCTACTTCTGCTAATAATCCCGATGTTCATGGTTGGTGGGAAAGCTTGGACCGCTTCCTATACTGGTGAAGTTAACCTAATAGACACCATTGTTACCTTCTTTACATCTTTTAACATGATGCCCTTAAACGTGGCTGCACTAGCAGACTACTACAAAAGAATGACCCTTCCCTCATGGTTTATGATCAATGACCCACATATCGCAGAAATAGTTAACCGAGGATTAGCACCAGGAGAATCAATACCTTGGGATGCATGGGCAGGGCCAATACTCTCCTGGAGCATTATTCTTATAATGACGATTCTACTACATATTTTCACAGCTTACCTATTTACTGGCCCTCAATGGGTGAAAAAAGAGAGGCTAATATTCCCGCAAGCAGTTCCAACAATATACTTAGTGAACACTTATACTTCCACTTATAGTCCTGAAGGAAAATCTATGCTGTTTAATCTAGGGAACCCTCAAGTTAAAGCGTTTTGGATCGCCGTTATCGTTGGCTTTATTCTAGGTTTACCTTACTACATCACACAACTATTTGCTCCTTGGTGGCCAATTACGGGGTTTGGTATAGGCTTCTATAATTGGGACTTAGGAAGTGCAATACATCCAATACTTCCAGGAGCACACTTCGGCGGGATGCTTTCATTAATCATAGTTTTCGCCTTCATTTTAATGCCTTTTGAAGCCTCAATAACTATGATATATACTTGGCTGATCTTCGGCGTTATTTATCCGGTGGTCGTAAACATGTTTGCTCTAGCGCCGCCTAGTGGCCCAAGTTCTCCCTGGGGGCCCCCATATCAGTGGTCCGACCCATTTCCGTTCTCAGCATGGGGATACGGATGGCTGCCAGGTCTCGCCATTTTCTATCTGTGGATAGGAAGAGATCAGCTAAAAACTGTCATTAACACTGTACTAGGAAAGACAGGAAGTCCAGATGTAGAAGAAAAAACCATGATAAGATGGGCGTTTATAGGGTGGATTGTCTCATTTATATTGCTTCTGCTAATCTTTTCAGCTGTAGGAGTACCAGTACTAGTAGTATTCTTCTTCCTTATTATATACCTGCTGTGGTCGATATCCAGTGCTCGAGGGCAATCAGAATACGCCTACTGGAGCTTAGGAGAATGCGCTTTCTACATGCCATGGTTAGTCTTACCCGCAGGTGCCTTGATTGGATCGTGGGCAATAGCGGCATCACAAGAAAATCTTTCTCTGCTGGCATTCGGTGTAATGGCGGCATCTTATATGACCTGCCTTAGCTTTAATAACACTCCGCCAGGACTAGGTGGCTTTACGATCATTTATAAGATAGCCCATGACACCGGGGCAGATTTAAAGGAGACGCTAAAATGGCTTATAAGCTTCTTCGTGATCTCGATTCCTATCTACCTGACCTATAGCGTCTGGATTAATCACCACATGGGTTTCGCCAATTTAGCTGAAAGCTTCCAGTCCGCTATTCCATTTAATGCTCCTGGTGCCGCATTAGATTACGGAGTGAGAGCGCTCTCCGTTCCCGGAGGAATGAGCTTCGAGAAATATTCTATGTGGGCTATTCTAGGAACAATAAGCGCTATCATCGTAATGGGAATCAAATATGCTGTACCAAGAATACCATTCCACCCCATCGCATTCCTCTCATACATAAACATTGGGCCATACATGTGGATAAACGCAGTAATAGGATTCGCTGTCAAATACATACTATATAGGACTTTAGGTCCTAAGCGTACAGCTGAATACATTATTCCGCTTATGTCTGGTTTATTCATAGGTCTCGGAATAATGTATATAGTAGCTGGCATATATGTGTGGATTGCAGCTGGTCTGCCATCTCTTCAGACATATTGGCGCTGATTCCCCATGCTTTTCCCTTTTAATTTAACCTAGTTTTTGTTGCAATCCCTACTTTCAATTTAATGGTTTAAGCCTCTACAGCCATATTCACGCTACTTCTAAAAACTTCATGCCATGAAATTAAATAGTTTCGGAAAAGCAAACTTTCTCCTTCAAAAACGTAAATAAAATATGGGAGATGTGAGAATATAAAGAACGGAAAATTGAGAAATAGCCGAAAGTAGCCTAGCTTGGTTTGGGCGCCAGACTCATAATCTATAGACGTAAGATTAAGGGTCAGAACAGCATAAGGCGATAGGAGATCTGGAGGTCGCGGGTTCGAATCCCGCCCCCGGCACCAGCACCTTTAGGGTCAAATCCTTTCCCCTTCTAAATTTTGGGAATAATGGGTTTAACATGGAGCGCGGGTCTACGGTTAAGGAGAGAAGTTTGAGTGCCATAAGCGGTAATGACGAGGTTGCGCTCCATTTCCTAGGCTGCCCAGCTTTGACCGATAGGCTAATAAGTATTCGAGTGAGCGGTTCATATCGAAGTATTTTGTTCCAGCGCTAATAACCTAACTCCTTATTAGCAGTTTGTGTAATACGCCTACTATAATTTTTATGTCTGAAGAAGCGGTGAGTTGTAGTGAACCACCCTAACACATGATTTCTTCCAGCTCGTCGACTATTATCTTAAAACGTTATCTTCGGGGTTTTACGAAAGTCTTATAAAATATTATCACGAAAATCATGATATATAGTAAAGGGATGTTTTATGGAAGAATGTAAGAATGAAGAATTTTCGTTGCTAAACAATTTTCGACGCCCTCCTAAAAATGCTGGTGTTAAGACTTGGTGGCATTGGATGAATGGCAATATCAGCGATATTGGCATATCGCTTGATCTTGAGGCTATGAACCGTGTTGGTGTTATCGGTTTCCAACTGTTTCAGGTTGGTGTAGGTATCCCTAAGGGTCCCGTTGATTATGGAAGCGATAAACATTTACACTTGTTACTTCATGCGGTTAAAGAGTCTGAGCGACTAGGGCTAGAGTTTGTTATGCACAACTGCCCAGGTTGGTCCTCGAGCGGAGGCCCATGGATTACTTCTGAACACTCGATGAAGATGCTGGTTTGGAGTGAAGTTTACGTTACCGGAGGAGGGCGCGTAGAAGTTATTTTACCGAAACCGTACGCTAACTTAGGCTACTATAAAGATATTTGTGTACTGGCGTTTCCATCGCTTCCAGGAGAGAAACAGCCATTTAAAAATCTGGTTAGTAGGGCTGTATCAAGTAGTGGCCTGGTCAACATAGATTTAATAACAGATGACAATCCAGAAACAGGAATTGAAATTCTGCCATCAGGCCTCAATCAACCAGCTTATCTACAATTGGAGTTCAATGAACCGTTCGAAGCACGATCTATCGCGGTAACCTTTTCTCCATATGGTATTAGACCGTTTTGGAAGCCACTGGTAATATCACTTGAAGCATCAGATGACGGTGTCAACTTCCGGAAAATCTGCGACATTAGTATAACAGTCTCCTTTGGTAGGAGAATTAACGTGCCCTCAACAGCAAACTTTCCCGCTGTGAGGGCAAAGTATTTTCGTATAATCTCTTCAGAGGCATTTCGAATACTTGAGATTAAGCTTTTCTGCACTGCCCGCATCGCAGACTGGCCGATTAAAGCTAATTTTACTAGCCCGCCTTTTTTCTTACCTGACGGCGCGCGGGTCTTTAAGGGAACCGTTGAAGACCCGGTTGGCTCCGCTATTAATCCAGACTCAATTATTGATTTGACGGAGTATATGAGTGAGGATGGACGTTTAGTTTGGGATGCGCCTTCTGGAGACTGGACTATTCTGCGGATAGGTTATACTACGACTGGAACTATGAACCATCCGGCTCCTGATGGTGGCGAGGGCCTTGAATGTGACAAGTATAGTTTTGAGGCTATGGAGCACCATTTCTATAGCTTCTTCGATAAGCTTCTTCCCTCATTGGAGCAGCTTTCTAGGAGGGGGTTAACTGGAGCTTTAATAGATAGCTATGAGGTTGGATTCCAGAATTGGACGCCTAAGTTTCCGGAAGAGTTTCAACGCCGACGAGGATACAACCTTCGTAAATACTTGCCAGCCATGACTGGAAGGATAGTTGGAAGCGCTCAGATATCTGAGCGCTTCCTTTGGGATGTTCGAAGAACACAGGCGGATTTGATGGCGGAGTGCTACTATGGAGGCTTCACGGAGCTCTGCCATAAACACAACATGAAATCGTATGCGGAACCATACAGCTTTGGTTCGGGCGCTGGAATCGAGAGTGGGGCGCCTTTTGATGAAATGCAGATTGGATCACGAGTAGATGTACCTATGGGTGAATTCTGGCTAGCACGTGACGATGGGCATGAGCGATCCATAAAACTTGCAGCTTCTATAGCGCATGTTTATGGGAAACCCATTGTTGGTGCTGAATCATTTACAGGAGAGCCCTTAGTATCCGCGTGGCAGGAGCATCCATACTTATTTAAGAGTTTAGGAGACTTCATGTTCACGCGCGGATTAAACCAGATAATTTTTCACACCTATGCTCATCAACCGCATCCCACTGTTAAGCCAGGCATGACTATGGGACCCTTTGGATGCACATTTAACCGGAATACTACTTGGTGGGATCAGGGGAAAGCCTGGATTAAATATTTGACGCGCTGCCAGTATATGCTTCAGCAAGGTAAGTTTATTGCTGATATAATTTACTTTGTGGGCGAAGATCCCCACGCTGCAGTTCCACATGAAAGCAGACTGAACCCTCCAATTCCAAGAGGATACGACTATGATTTCGTAAACGGAGAGGCGATCTTAACACGCTTAAGTGTTAAGGACGGGAAAATTGTTACACCTAACGGGATGAGTTACTCTATTCTGGTGTTAGGTGTGAAAGATAAGATATCTCTTAATTTGCTTCGTAAGATTCGCGATATGGTTGAGCAGGGAATGTGCCTAGTTGTTTGTTCTAGACCTAAAGGCTCGCCAAGTTTAGCTGATTACCAAAGCGATGAAGAAGTGAAATGCATTATTGACGAGTTATGGGGTAACCTAGATGGAAAAACGGTTAAAGAGCGAGATTTAGGTAAAGGTAAAGTATTCTGGACTACGTCACTGCAAGAGGTTTTAGATAAGCTAAATATTAAACCTGATTTTGAATTTAGCAGCCGCTCAACAGATGCTTTAATAAACTATATCCATAGGCACACAGATGATGGAATAGACATTTATTTTGTCGCTAACCGCAGGAGAAGACGTGAGGATTTAGTTTGCACTTTCCGTGTTCATAATAAGCAGCCTGAAATCTGGAATCCTGAGACTGGTGAAATAACACCTATGCCTATATACGAGATTCTGGAAGATGGGCGCATTCGAATGCCTTTGAATCTAGGCCCATGCGGCTCAGTCTTCGTCGTCTTTCGCTCACCAGCCTCCACGCCAAGCTTTACGTCAATAGAAAAGGATGGTGAAGTAATTATGGGAACAAAGCCTTTCCCGGCGGCTAAACCAGGGCTATACCCGAATATAACAAATAACTTCACGATCAGTGTCTGGGTTAAGCCTGAGGTTAACGCTTCGATACCTATCGGTGACGAAATATTTCCATTACGTTCAGGCGCAAGCTGGATCTTTTATCCTCCGCAAGGCGAACTTATGTATGGAGAGGGACACGCAATATGTGGGCTAATGGTTGGAAGAAATGGTGTAGCTGTTTTTGAGCGGAGCCGAGGCGATCCAGAGCCAGTTTTAATTGCCCCAATGCCCCTTGAAGGCTGGACCCATATCGCTCTTGTTTACAGGAATGATACGCCATTGTTATACGTGAACGGGAGGCTTATTTGTGCTGGCAGAAAATCACATAAGATTGTTCATCCTGGCGTTGGAGAGCCATACCTTAATGACTCAGTCATGACTCAGCCAGCATATATTATTGGAGATATGGGTAAGCTGAACGTGTTCACTGAAGTTTTAAGCGAGGCTCGTATCATGAAGATTATTGAAGAGGGTCCGCCTAAACCGGATGAACCTCCCACAGTTGAGATTACTGGTGATGGAAAGGCTGAGCTTATGATTTGGAAGAGCGGTACATACACACTTCGTGATAGTAAAGGGAAAATCATGACATTTAGCGTACCGGAGGCTGGTGAGGTTATAGAGGTTAAAGGTCCTTGGCGCGTAATATTCCCATCGGATTCAGGCGCGCCACTCGAGATAACTCTCGCGGAGCTAATATCGTTACATAAGCATGCAGATGAAGGTGTAAAATACTTCTCCGGAACAGCTACATATCAAGTTAAATTTACGCTGCCAGTAAGCATAAGATCCGGTGGCAAAAAGGTGTATTTGGATCTTGGACGGGTTGAAAATGTAGCGGAGGTTCGATTAAACGGCGAAGAATTAGGCATACTTTGGAAGCCTCCATATATAGTGGACATAACGGAATCTGTTAAGTCAGGAGAAAATGAGTTGGAGGTTAAGGTTACGAATGTTTGGGTTAACCGTTTAATAGGTGATGAGCAGCAGCCGCCGGAATATGAGTATGGTGGAGCACCAGGAGAGTTTGGAGTATTTGCTAACGCGATTAGAAAGCTGCCGGAATGGTATGTGGAGGGCAAACCTAAGCCACCAAGCAAGCGAATATTATTTACAACATGGAAACACTACGATAAAGATGATCCGCTCCTAGAATCAGGGCTCATAGGGCCTGTCAGAATACTCGTAGCAGCACAATACCCCATTTAAATCTTTACATATTTTTGCATTTTCCCTACTAAATATTTTTCTTCTCACTCTTACCAATAATACACTATTTGATTTGATAAATTACTATGTCCATTAGCTAACTGGAAAAATGAAGGAATAGAATTATTATTTACAAAAAAATATAAATATTGCAAGCAAGATCTAAATTTTATTGGGAGGAAAACTATGATGAAGAAGATAACAATGGCAATAACGATAATTATGTGTTTAAGTATCTTCTGTCTGAATCTTCCAGTTTTTTTAAAGGCAGCAAATGAAACTAAAGTGATTGAAATCAAGGCTATGAACTGGGCGTATGATCCCCCGGAAATATGGGTCACAGAGGGTGACCATGTAATTCTAAATCTTACGAGTCTGGATACTGAACATATATTTGTTATAGATGAATACAATATACATGTAACTCTTACTAGGGGAGTATGGGTAACTGTAGAGTTCATTGCAGATAAGCCGGGAGACTTCTACTATTACTGCGCAGTCTCCGCCCATAGAGGATACGGTGAACAAGGAATACTTCATGTATTGCCTGCTGGTAAAATCCACACAACTTTAACAGTTAGCTTCTCAAAGGTGACAGCGAATACGGGGGAAAGAGTCGAAGTTACTGGGTCAATTGACCCTCCAGTTGGAGGCGTAGTAGTAAGATTGATTTATACTCGTCCAGATGGAAAGACAAAGGTAAGTGAAGTGATAACTGCGGAAGATGGAACTTTCAAAGATTTCCTTGTACCAGATATTGATGGCAGATGGGAGGTAGTAGCTAATTGGCTGGGAGACGAAGAACATTTTGGCAGTGAAAGTAAACCGGCTTATCTCATTGTGCAGGCACCTTTCCCAATCCTATATGTAGGAGCTGGTATTGGTGCGCTCATAGCAGTAGGCGTCATATATTACATTATTAAACAGAAGAGAAAGCCTCCTTCGTCTTCATAGTCTTCGCAATAAACACTAGCAAGATAGACTAGCATACTGTCCAAGTATACGCTGTTCAATTGATGAGGTAAACCATTTTGTGGTGATCATGAAAACCTACGACATAGTATTCTTGCATCCACCGAGAACTTTTGAGAGCTTCTGGCCTAGGTTAAAAAGAACTATCTCAAGAAGATTGGGTTTTGAGAGAGAAGTAATAAAACCTCAATATTGTCAAATACCTATGGGGGTTGTAAGTTTAGCTGCGAGTCTGGATAAAGAAGGGTATGAAACTAAAATTTTCAATTTAGGTTTAGAGCAAAAAGTTAACCCATTATTTAGTTTAAGCAGATATATTAAGTCAATAAATGCAAGAATATTTGCCATAGATCTTCAGTGGTTTGTCCATTCCGCTAGTGCTTTAAAAGTTGCAGAAGTCTGCAAGAGAGAGCATCCCAACAGTTTAACCGTGTTGGGAGGAATGACTGCGACATGGTTTCATAGGCAAATTATGGAGAGATGTCCGTTCATTGACGTGATCGTTCGGGGCGAAGCCGAGTATTCAATGCTCCATCTCGTTGAATTCTATGTTAAAAAGCAGAGGATGGATTCTGTTAAAGGGATCACCTATCGGCAAAATGGGAAAATAAAGGAAACCCCTCAGGGAGAAATTTTGTCAAACCTGGACTCTATAGATCCATGTCGTCTTGATCTAATTGATAAATTTGACAAGTATTTGAGATGCGACATAATTGATTGTGGTGAAGAAAAAACAAACTTCTTCTGGATACCAATAGCTCGTGGTTGCATATACAATTGCGCACATTGTGGAGGAGGACAATACTCCTATAGTTTGTTGACCGGACGGAAAAAAATTGCGTTGAGGTCGCCAGAAAAAGTGGTTTATGACATCCAGTTATTGCGGGAAAAAGGTATAAGGCGTGTGCATTTAAGTCATGACCCTGAAATAGGGGGAGAAAAATATTACTTAGATTTGCTTGAGAAGATAAAAGGGGCTGGCGCAGATCTTTCTATATATGTTGAGATTTTTAGATTGCCGGTAAAAGGGTTTATTGAAAAAATCACTAAGACGTTTAGTGAGGTTATAATGGCTATCTCACCGGAAACTTTTTCTGAGGACGTAAGGCAGTTTATAGGGAGGTGGTTCTCAAACAATGATTTCTTTAAGTCGCTGAACCTCCTTAAGAGGAAAAACGTTAAGGCCCAGGTTTGGTTCACTATAGGTCTTCCCGGAGAAACTCTTGACCTAAGGTGGTTTGAGAGTTTTAAAGATTTTTGTGAAGAAATAGTAAAGCAGGAAGCATATATAATTCCGCCTCTAACTTACACGATTGATCCAAATTGTCTAATGGCTATTGAAAGCGAAAAGTATGGTGTACGTCCTTTATTGAAAACATTTGAGGATTATAAGAGGATATGTCTGTCAAATAAACCATTAGATTGGGTAGGGCACGAGACTCTAACTGCTTCACGAGAGAAAATAGCGGCTTTCACTTTATATGCTTATGATTATGTTACACGCCTTCAGAGAATTATTTGAATCGCTACCAAAAAAGAGCTAAGATAAATCAATATGGAGAGACGTAAAATTTAAAGATGAGGGAAAATAAATTGAGTTATTTTATTATTTGGATTTAAAGAGGTAGCTGTTTGATAGATGTTTTACATGCGAGGAAATTCTATCTAAGATGTCGAACATCCCAACAACATTTCTTTTGTGAGATAAACCTGTATGAAGGCACCTGAAAGATGTTATGGTCCAAACGATCTTCGAAGGATTATTGAGATAATTAATTAACGCATTAAAGTATTCTTCCTCCGAGCTTATGAAATATGCGAGTGATTCGTCGATTGATTGTAAAGTTACGGTAATGCTGTCAGGTCTAATGCTTTCTATGAGTTTTATCAGGTCAAAATCATTATTTAGGGCTTCAGCCAGTCTTGGGTTTGGCTTGAAACCATTTACCATGGATTCAAGTTTAAAAGTATCCGGAAAACTTCTAAAATACGCTTTTCTCCTCAAAAAACCACGCCATTTCATTTCGCACTCAAGTTCTTTGAGATTCTTATATTTTTCCTTTATTCCTTTTATTTTCGAAGTTTTTTCTGGGGTAAGGCTCAGAATGGATGTAAACTCCCATTTTCTATCTAGAGAAAACTGAATCCAGTGGGGACGTATTATTAGAAGGTCAAATGAAGCATTTGATGGCTCTATATATAAAGCGCCATTTAAATCAGTCCATTTTTTAATTCGTTCCCCTAAGTATCTAACTATGAAAGGTGTTGTTAAGGAATGTATAGACAACAGATTTCCTCCTCAAATAAAAAAGGATATACTCCTTTAAAAACTATCGCTATCTTATTGCGGAGTGATGACAATGACCTGCTTTGAAAATTTAAGGTTCTTCAGTTGAATTTACTGAAAACACTATTTTGCCATTACGTTCGCTCGCAATTATTTTATGTTCATCGAGCAGTTTTTGTATTACGCGGCTGAATTCACGTTCATTAGTAACGTGAAAGCTACGCATAATATCTTCAGCTGTAGTTTCTCTCCTTGCCTTAATGAATTCATAGTATCTTTTTGCTTTGTCAGCAATTATTCTGCTTGTTCTCTGGCTCCACCAAGTAAATACTTCGAAAATAAGGCATGAAGCCCCAAATAATTCAAGCTGAAGAAATGATATTGCTGATAAAGTATTAATGAGTATTCCTGTGGTTATGGAGACTGCTGAAATAAGTGCTAGTATTATGAGTAAAAGGGTGCCTTCAAGCAGAGGGAGAGTTAAACCAATAACTGATGATGAGGCTAGAGCCAAGCTATAGGCGAGATATATAGGTATCTCGATCCTTGTGGTGAATATAGTGAAATCTAAATATGCTCCCTTAACTGGGAATAGGGGAGAAAGAGTGGAATAATTAAATATCCCTATAGAGTTGGCGTAATCTATCCATCCTGGATATGCGAAGATAAAAGTAACCATGTATACGCAAATGATACACGCTATTCTTCTCCCCAGCTTTTCACTACTGTAAGCAACTATTAACCCCTGCAAAAACGCTAAAATCCCACCTAAAGTAAGATAATCAATGAGCGATAGCACTCTTAACCTCCCTCTGCGTGATACACTTACAGCATTGACTATTTAAGCTTCGCGATAAAGCTAGAGATATATTGTCGTACAACAAATTCCCTTTCACAGCTTTAGGTCTAGAGGCTTAAAAATACTATTATCTCCGTAACTTGGATAAAGACAAGCATATCAAAAATTTTATAAACCTGTTAAACTTTAAAGAATTTAATTGGGGGTTTATAAAAAGGATGGAAATACGGCCTATTCCGAAGAGAACTTGGGGGGTTCAGCTTGTTGTCGCTTTGTTCTTCGCCATACTAGCTTCGCTTATGGTGGGATGGTATGGTACAGGGTATCTTTGTGGTTCGCTGCATGGTTCTTTTGAAATGGGCGGGATGTCTATAGGTCCGATAAGTTTCCTTATAATTGCTATTTTGTTGAACTATCTTTTAGGCAAGGTAAACCCGAAGTATCGTTTTACCGCGATGTCTCTTGTCTTACTCTTTGCTTTTCTTGGACCTATGGCTGATGCGTCAGATGTTGAGCCAATTAGAGAAATGCTCGCCTTAATATTGGTTGGTGCCCGCGCACCCTATAAAACGGATATATTGCCTCATACTCCAGATTGGTGGTTGCCTAGAGACCCCGTGGTTTACGATGATTTGCTTGCGGGCGGTGTTCTTCATTGGGGAGCTTGGATGCCGACTCTTATACTGCTGATACTGGCTAACCTTTTCTGGCAGTTTTCCGCATTCTTCTTAGCGCTGATAGTTCGAAAACAGTATGTTGACATTGAGAAGCTTCCGTTTCCTCTACATGTCGTTGTAACTTATCCTGTGAAAGCAGCTACTACATGGAATGATAAGCCTGAGCTTTTTAGCTGGTCAAAGTCTAAGCCATTCTGGATAGGCGTTATATTAGGGATTATCTACTTCCAATCCTCAGTCTTCGCACCGATAGCCATAAACATTTTTGGTTTCGCAAGATGGCCTAGTATAACAGATTATATTCCTTTCTACACGGACTTGAACCCGACATTAGGAAGCATGTTCCCCGGAGGAGCCTTTGCCCTAACTTTAGGTTGGCAGCACCTCATAATGGCATATCTTATGCCGCTGGAGATCTTATTCTCAATGTGGGTGACCTACTTCATTGTCCAAATACTGGCTAACGTGTCTTTGGTAAGGGCTGGACTGGCCCCATGGGATCCCTCATGGGGCGCAATGACGACATGGATGCAATATGGATATTATGTAGGTCCAATGAGATACGCTTATGTAGGTTTAGGCATGTTTATATCTACGGCTATCGTGCCACTAATAATACATCGTAGACAAATTATAGGGAGCCTTAAATTGGCCTTTGGAAGAAGAGCAGAAGGGGTAAGTGAAGAAGGTGAACCCTTATCATATCGATGGGCGTGGGTTGGGTTAATTGCTACATTTATACTGTTTGTAATTCTAATGATGGCCTCAGGGATACCGATAGCGGTAGCCGTACCATTACTTATCTTCATTTGGCTTCTGATACTAGGCAATCTAAGGAATATGGCTGAATCCGGCTACTTTATGATAAGACAATACGCAGGCTTCGGCGGCGTCATATATCCACTTATGTCAGACCTGCTAATAGCGGCTGGCACCCCAGTAGGACCAGCTGCTTTCGCCACATTCCAGTTTGGGCAATGGTATTGCTCCAATCCATTTGGTTTAGGAGCTAATGTTTACATGACTGCGGAAAAAGTTAGAAATGAAGTAGGTGGAATAAGAGCAAAAGATGTTTTTATTGCAAGCCTTGTGGGCACTACAATCTTAATTTTAGTAATGTTTCCTATACACTTGTGGGCTGTTCAAGTGCAAGGCATAAATAAAGCATATACGTCTGGTCACCTAATATATAATGTAGATATGTACATGCGAAACACAAGCAAGCAAGTCTTAGAAGGCTACTTTGCTCCCGGCAGACCTTACGCACAATACCTATTGATCGGCTTCATAATCGGAGCTATTCTATATTATATACGCCTATTATACCCAGCAATCCCAATAAATCCCTTCGGAGTAATGTATGGGATGACTTCGCATGACACGGTCTTCATGTTTACACCGTTCCTAATCGGCTGGATAGCCAAAATACTGACCCTAAAGATCGGTGGCATTAAGGCATATGAAGGATACGGGGTACGGATCGCGGTAGGCTTTGCGCTCACAGGCTTCTTCCTCTACTTCATAGGGCAGCTTGAAAGTACAATACTGCGGCAGGCTGGTATAATATGAGGAATGAAGGGAAACTTTGCCCATATAAAGCGCTTATCTTACTGTTGTCTCTTCTATCCCCCCTAATCTCCTCATCTTTTTTTGTTATTCCTGTTTTTGCGGCAGATACCTTAAATATTGATTATAATTATATAAGAGAACAAATAGATATGGTTGCCATTAAAAACCATATAGAGTTTTTCTCCTCTCTTGGCTCGAGGATGACAGGTTACCCCGGCTGCGACGCCGCTGCTGAATATATTTTCAATTTCTTTAAGGAGATAGGTCTTCAAGATGTTCATTATCAGTATTACAATGTTACAGTTCCTATAGATTATGGTGCGGAGATCAATGTTCTCTCACCTCAAAAAATCAATGTAACTGCGTATTCATTGATGCCTAATTCTGTCCAAACATGCTCCACTAAGGGAATGACTGGACGATTAATTTATGCTAGAAAAGGGGAACTAAAAGACTTTAATGGTTTACCAGTTAATGGAAGTATAGTATTAATGGATTTTGATAGCGCAGATAACTGGTTAAACGCGGCTAAACTTGGAGCTAAAGCAGTAATATTTATTGAGCCTGAAATTGGCAACCGCTTTGAAGCAATGCAAAAAATCTATGATATACCCTTATACTTTCCAAGGCTTTATGTATTGAGGAATGACGGAAACAAACTTCTCTCGCTAATTCAAAGTGGACAAGAAGTTATAGTGCATATAAAGTCTAAAATGAAATATGAGATTAGAACAGCGAGAAATATTATTGGGTTAATAAACGGCACCGAAAGCCCATATTTCTACAAATGGAAGCCGGAATGGGCTGCGGAAATGGATTTCTCAACGACTTTTGCAGCAGAGTACGCTAATGCTGGGCCAGGCTACTATTCTAAGGATGCTATTGCCATCTCCGCTCATTATGATTCATTCTCCTATATTCCTTCATTAGCTCCTGGAGCTAATGAAGCTACTGGTATAGCAACACTCTTAGAGCTTGCCAAATATTTCTCTGTAAATAAGCCTAGGAGAACAATTATGTTTATAGCCTTCTCAGGCCATTGGCAGGCGCTTGAAGGGGTAAGACAATACGTTAAAAACTATTGGTTAAGTCTTCCAGGTATAAGAGCGCATTTCAACTTAGACTTTTCAACAGACAACGATAGATTAGGGCTTGTCTTCGCCGGACATTGGGGGAAAATCCTATGTATAGGTTTTCCACCCTGGGGTGAACAACCACTCTATAGGGCGGCATATATCCGCGACGCCATATTTAAGAGGTATCTGCCGGCGATAGAGAAGCAGTTAAATAAGAGGTATATAATGGACGACGCAGTAAGTTTAGAGTGGGAAAAATATGTTCCGGTGCCATATATAGTTGATATTGAGCCTATTATGCTGGCTGGAACATGCGCTGTTTCTTTCTATACTACACAAACAGCGCGCCCAATAATGGGGACGCCTTTCGATACACTTGATAGGGTTAATTATGTTAACTTGAGACCTCAGGTTGAATTATCTTTCTTCCTACTGGCTAGTTTTGCAAATGAACCGCGAGAATTTATTCCTGTCTACGAGGTGAGGCGATGGCGTGAGATGGGAGGGTTCTCCACACTTGAAGGAAGAGTCGTCGAATATAATTTCTCCGCAGCATGGTATCAACCAGTCCCTAATGCTCTAGTTGACATAAGACTTTTTTCAAGCCCAGTTATGTCTGCTGGAGCTGGAGGGGTTATTGGGACGACGCCGACAACCGTCAGTTTTATGCAGCACATAGTTGTGATGACTGATGCCGATGGAATGTTCAACTATACGGGATGTGTAGGTCTTGCGCCTAGTGGTGCGCAAACTGCTTATGGTGGCATGTATACTTATAGCTACGCCGTCATGCCATATGTAATAGACCAGGAAACTGGAGAGCTATTAATGGCGCCAGACTTCGGAGTATATGGAATGGGTAGATTTGGCTCTATGTTCGTCACAGTTGACATGGAGCTTAAGAGAAACACATTTGTTGTCTTCAAATGTGCCTCTCTTGTTGCGTTCGATATTTTCGACGTTAGATCATTTGAAGTAGAGAGGAATAGAGTTTACTTACTTGATTTTAGGGGACATGAAATTCCTCTGCAGTTCGGCCTAGTTTTTCTTCCTGGAAAGCCGCATGCAATGTTCTTTATGGAGCCTGGTATGCCGGTTGAAATATTGGTTGAAGATAGTGTAGCTCAGCTAGTTATGTTACTAAATAATGCTTCAGATAAGCATCCGGAAGGCGCGGGATATGCCGCTAATAAAATCGGTCAAACAGTCGTCATAAGGAATACGGCGAGCGAAGCCGTAAAAAGCTTGCAATTTCTCATTAAAGAGAGATTGTCTCTTAGCCTAAAATACGGTGTCAGTAATCCTGAAGCGGTCGAGTTTTATGAGAGAGCAATAAGAGTTTATGAGGAGCATATTAAGGCATTGCAAGACTGTAAATATGATGCTGCATACGGGTTGGCTCTGACAGCTCTACAGGATTTAATACGAGCCTACCGGGCATTAAGAGGGACTATGGGAGACTCGTCATTCACAACTTTCATTTTCTTCCTAATGTTAATGCCCTTCACTTTCTTCTGTGAGAGATTAATATTTGAATTTAGGGGGATAAAACGGCTTCTAGCTATAATCGCTATATTTGTAATATTCCTGCTGACGCTATATCTTTTCCATCCAGGCTTTCATATAGCGTTAAACCCGTGGGCGCTAATAATTGGGGCAGCGATGACATCTCTATCTATTCTACCAGTTACTTTTATCGTGAGCTACGTTACCGACTTCCTACTAACAATTAGGAAGAAAATTGTAGGTGTACACTTTGCCGAAATAAGTAGAATTAGCGCCGCATTTATGGCTCTTTCCATCGGGATTTCCCATATGAGAAAGAGAAAGCTCCAAACTACCCTACTATTAATTACGCTAACTTTAATAACTACTTCCTTCGTTGCTTTAACATCCTCATCTATCGTATTATATGTGAGAGGAATAGAGATTCCCGGCGTGCCATCATATGAGGGGCTATTCATTAGGAGACTTATATGGGAGGCTCTTCCATGGCAATCTATCGAGTATATAAAGGGGATCCTACCTCAGGCAATAGTTGCTCCAAGGCTCTGGTTCTATCCTCAATTGCAAACAATTGTTCTCCGCTCTTCTTCCGCTGAATACGCCATAAGCCGCTACGCGGGTCTTTTAGCTTTATCGCCGGAGGAGCGATATATTACGGAAATAGATAAAACTCTTATAGAGGGTTCATGGTTCGATGAGAATGATGTTTATTCAGTCATCTTAAGCTACCAGACGGCTCAAGCACTAAGAGTCAAAGCTAATGATACGGTAAGAATTATGGGTCTGGACTTTATAGTTAAAGGCATTTATGATCCCTTCAAGCTCGGAATGATTGTAGACCTGGACCAAAAATCAATATTGCCCGTAGACCAGATGGCTGGAACTGAAGGGATAATGGCTGGGGCTCGCCTACCTGCCAGCTCAATTATAATAGTTCCCGTTCGTTTCGCCAGACAAATCCCTGAATTCAATGTGCATACGATTGCTATCAAAATCCAGAATGTAAGTGAGCTTGAAGAAAATACGCTAAATATGGCTTTAAGAACAAACTTTGACGTGTATTTATGCGTTAAAGACAAAGTCTATAATTACCGCTTAGGTGGGCTTGCAACTACACAAGGCTGGCAATTTATCGCTTTTCCGTTAGTGATATGCATGCTGATAGTCTTCAATACGGTTATGGGCTCAATATATGAGAGAGTTAAAGAAATTCGCGTATATAGTTCCTTAGGGTTATCTCCAAAACATGTTGCATACATGTTTCTAGCCGAAACTTTAGTTTACGCTTTCATAAGCTCAGTTGTGGGCTACACTATTGGAATCGCAATAAATACCTCTCTATTCACATTAAATCTGCTTCCAGAAGGATTTTACACGAATAGCTCGTCGTCTTACTTAATGTACTCTATACTTCTCTTGGCTTTCGCAACAATAGTCTCCTCCATTTATCCTCTAAGAGTAGCCTCGATGGCTGTAACGCCGTCTGTTGAGAGATTGTGGAAAATTGAAACTGAACCTAAAGGAGATGACTGGATTATACCAATGCCATTCGTCTTACATGAAAAAAGGGAAGTTAAAGCTCTACTGAAGTTTTTGGAGGAATATGCTAGAGCCCAATCATCTGAGAGGATGACCTTCATCGTCGAGGACATTAAGATTAAGGAGGAAGAATTTGATAATTTTGAAAGACTTTCTCTCGAAATGCTTGTAAGAATAGCGCCATGGGATGCGGGAATAATACAAGATTTCCGTCTCAGCGCCATATCTTCTAAAGAAAAAAAGGAATACAAATTTGAAATATACTTGCATCGAAGGTCAGGAATACTTACATTCTGGCGCAAATCTAATCGAACATTCATAGATGAATTTAGAAAGCAGCTTCTCCTTTGGCGCGCCCTTCGACCAGTAGATAGAGAAAAATACTTTAAAATGATTTCATAATCCTAAATCTTCCTAAATTATCACATAAATTCACGCAACATCCTTCTCAAACCCAGCTCTTTAAAGAGTGAGTGGAAGAAATATCATAGGGGCTCCATTTTTGCGAAAAATATAAAAGAAAATTATGGGAAATAAATAGTAATCTTTCACGAAGAGGAGGCTGTGGAATAATTTGGAGAAGAGCGGGTTCACTTTTCGATCTCTCTTCGGTTTGATATATGCTGGAATTATTCTACAACCAGCAGTTCTATGGTTAACCCTTGTAGCCGGACTGGGACCTGGAGGTATAAATTTCGCGGCAACTTTACTTGTCACTGAGCTCGCTCTATTAGCTGGAAGTCCCCTCTCCAAGCAGGAAACTTTCATAGTTTATCTTTTCTCATTTCTGATTTTAGTGCCAGCAGGGGTTACTGCTTTTGGGGACGCTGTTTTTTTACAGCTTATCTATAATCAATATTTCGCTGCAAACGCTCTATATGGCTTTAGTATACCTCCATGGTTCGCCCCCACTAGTCCAGAAGCAATATTTATGAGAAATTTTTTCCATCCAGATTGGACTGTTCCCATACTCTACATATTGCTTTTCACCCTGCTTTTTAAGATAGCTGACATATCAGTAGCCCTACTTTGTCGAGAGATATTTATCAAACAGGAGAAATTGCCATTTCCTTTAGCGGAGGTGGACGCGCAGGCGTGTTTAACGCTTGGGGAAAGAGAAAAGGATAAAATGCACATCTTCTCGCTGAGCGCATTAATAACATTTGCTTACGCTCTTATTGCTTATGGTACGCCAATATTAAGTCATGCGATCTTTGGTGTTGCCGCTACACCAATTCCAATTCCTTGGGTTGATTTCAACTATAATCTTGAACCAATTTTGCCTGGTGCATCCTTTGGCATATCCACAGACCCTATGAGCTTCGTGTTCGGCTTTATACTTCCACTCCCTGTTATACTGAGCATATTTGCAAGCTCGTTCGCTATCTTCTTCATTGGTAATTATTTAATGAAAGCGTGGGGATTGTGGGCTCAATGGCTACCCGGTATGAGCATTGGAGATGCTTATACACAATCAATTCTACATATATGGGCTCCTGCAATTGTTGGAGCTAGCATATCAGCAGCTCTCGTACCATTATTTGCGCGCCCCGGGATTTTAATTGGAGCTTTTAAATCAATTGTGAAGGTGGGATTAAAAGCGTCGGAACCCGGAGAGATTCCACCTCTCGTCTTTCTAATAACATACATTGTCTCAACAGCCGCGACCGCTTTTCTTTTTCATCTCTTGGTACCAGGTTTTCCGCCAATTATAATCATATTTATTACAATTATTTGGCCTCTAATCCTGTCACTTTACACTAGCAGAGGGAGGGGTGAAACAGGTTTTTCTCTAGAGGTGCCCTATGTTAGAGAAGGGCTAACGCTTTTAAGTGGTTATAGGGACATTGATGTCTGGCTTGTACCAGTTAGAGGTTTTCCAAGCGCTGGAGCAGGAGCACATGTACAATGGCTTAAAGTGAGCGAAATAATGGGTGTTAAAGTAACAGATTATCTTAAAGGATATTTCGCAGCTCTAGCTATAACACTTGTTATGAACTTTATCTACACCTCTATAATATGGTCTATGGCACCTATCCCCTCTTACGTCTTCCCCTCAGCCCAAATATATTGGCCCCTCTCAGCATCATTCTTCAAACTATGGATTTCAGGCAGCATTACAATTGTTAATCCACCATTTATTCTTGGAGGAGTGATAATTATAGGGATTCTTTACGCTATTTCTTCTATTCTACGTATTCCAATCTCTGTTATAGGTGTAGCTGGAGGAATGACAACTCCTATTCCCTCAGCTGTAACTGTTCTCATAGGTGGTTTAATAGGGAGATTTCTCCTTCAAAGATTCATGGGTAAAGATTGGTGGCAAAGGTTTAGAGCCGTTATTGTGGCGGGAGCCGGTACTGGGATTGGGGTTGGTGTAGGAGTGGTAGGGGGTCTAGCAATAATTCTAAGATCTATGTGGGCTGCAAGATATTAATCTCTTTTCAAAACAGCCTTCATTTTTATTTTTCAAATCCTATACTATAATATTTGTGAGATGAACCTTTAATGAAGCGCCCCAGCTCTGGACGCATACTTAATAAGAGCTATCGTGCGCTTAAGCCAAGTACATCCACCTATACATCTCGCTCGTCCCTTAAACACACTATACTAAAGCTGACCATAGCGCTTCTACTATTTAACTTCACATTTATTCCCAGGCTTCTCGTAGCGCCTTATACTTCTCACGGTTATAATGTTAAGGTTTTTGAGACATGGGTTCAGAGAATTTTAGCAGATGGGTTCAATTTTTATATTCCGCCAACACAAGATATGCTAGAGCCAGACCCAGAATGGGGGCACGATCCATCCTTTTGCGAGTACCCTCCAATCTACATATATTTCTTATGGATTGCAGGAAAGATATACGAGTATATTAGCCCAAAAAGCAATCCCTATTTGCTTGTTCTATTGATAAAGCTTCCTATGATAGCTTCCGAGTCCATAATCACGGTGCTTATTTTTTATTTAGTTTCTAGAAGGAGGAATACAATTAATGGCATACTTGCAGCTGGAATGTATGCTGCGGAACCTTTCTGCTTCTTTACGGAAGGTATAGGTGCATATGCTGAAGGCATGACGCCGCTTTTCGGGATTCTTTCTCTCTACATGGTTACGAGACGCCGCTACTATGAGGCAGCATTATTCTTCGGTTTAGCCATGATGGTGAAGCCTACGGCTTTCGTTTATCTCTTCCCCATTATAATTTTTATGTATGAAGATATAAAACTAAGGTTTGTTAAAGCTTTAGCTTTCGCTATTTTACCAATGATTATTGTATCTTTGCCATTTCTCTTTACTGAACCTTTTAATTATATTTCCGCCATGCTTTGGGGAGGCTTCCATAATCTGGGGAGAAGGATGCCGACAGGAGTTATTTGGGTTAATCCTAGTTTTTGGTTTTTTATCAAATGTATTTCTGGAGATGACATCTACAGAATTATAGCGCCATCTCAAATCTTCCTCTATATAATTATAACTGTATGGTTATGGTTACAAATAGTTAAGCGAGGTTTGAGTAGAGAAAAGTCAAACATATGGTTTGTTGGATTCATATTTGTGTTTAGTATGATGATGTTTTTGCCTGCAGCTCACGAGAAGTGGATATATCCAGCCTACCCGTTGCTTGCAATGTCGGCTTTTCTGTCTCAAGACAATAATATCAAGCGTTTCTCACTTTTAGCATTTTTAGTTCTAACAGTCACATACTTCCAATTCATTTTCGCGCCAATATGGAGTGTACATTACCACTTTGAATCAACTGAAGTACTGCCCCCCATAGAGGAAAGACTGCAGGCGATGAGCGCGATAAGTCGATGGTTATATCAGTGGCTTTATTCTCTATGCAGAGTTTTGTCGATGTTTGCTGGTCAACCTTTTGATTTCCTCTATGCGTTTATCAATGTAATTCTCTTTATTAAATTATGTCTAGTTATTAGAAAAGTTAGATTCAGCCATACTCAGAAGCAGTTAATGGATTCCAAGAGTCTTAACCTTACTCCCAGCACTCGCGTACTTAAGAAAGATGAAAAAGGTTCTTTAACAAGATCCCTATCGGTTAAAGAGGTAAAATGTTATGTAAATGATCAGCTCGAGACTTTCAAAGTATCTCTTAAAAGTATAAAAGATATATTCCTAAAGATTGAAGAGCTAGCAAAAATATTTCAATCCGGCGGGGTCGAGAAAAATACATATGAGATTCTTATGAGCGAGTTAAGTAACAGTCTTCCTTCACCGATAGAAAAAATGTTCATTGCTATGAGAGAACTGGAGATGCTTAGAGCTAAAGCTAAAATTGAGCAAATTAAGGAAATAGTTGATGAAATAGATAATGTTTTGTCTTCATTGACCCTTGAGGAAGAGTTATTGATAATTGAACGGTATCTATCAATAATGAGAGAAGTGAATAGCCTAGCCAAACTAAAGGAAGCTGAGCAAATTTGCCAGCAGCGCCTGAACACTCTATTAGGAAAATGGTCTTCTATAAGGGGGGATAAAATTAGGAAAATAACAGATTTAGAGATGGAAGCATTGCGGCTGAAGGATAAAATTAGGGAGATTGAAGTAAGGTTTGCTGTTGGAGAATTTAATCGAAATATTTATGAATCAATGTTAAATGAATTGCAAGGCTCTCTGAGAAGAATTGAAAAAGAGGTTTCTGAAATAAGGAATTATATCAACGAAGTAGACTTAGAAATATTTAAAACACATGAATTGCTAAAAGAAATAAAACAGAACATTAACGCTGGTGAAAAACGAGAATCTTTTTAGAGATGGGCAAAAATAGCGTTAATAATAATTTAGATAATTGATTAAAGATATGGGAAAATATAGTATTAAAACCTCTTGGAAGTGGAAGGTTGTGAAAAATTTAACGTTCAGTCAAGATCGTAGAGCTGATTAACGCTTTTAGAGAAGGTTTTCTCCAGGGTAGCTAAAATAATAAAATGGAACTCTCGCTGCCTTAAATATTATCTTTCTTTTTTCTCGTAAATAATAAAGGTAATTTTCATACGATACATCTGGCGGAACACGATGATCGACGTGAGGAATATATCCGCCCTCATCAACCAAAGGCTCCAGCCTTTTAAGTTCCTCATCTATCGCCTTTTTTCCTCTAATTAGGGCTGTTTTATCAACACCACCCATGAGTAAAACCCTCTTCCCATACAGCTCTCTCAATTTAATTGGGTCTGCTCCAGCTCTTACCTCGAGTGGAAACATACAATTTATTCCAGCTTCAAGCCATAGAGGCACTAAAGAGTTTATGTTTCCATCGCAATCTACGATATTTATCCATATCCCGTGATCTTTAAGAAAACTTGTCACACGTTTATACTCTGGCACCATAAACTCTTTAAAGAGGCGTGGAGATATTAATGGACCACTATTATAGCACATGTCTTCCCACCAATGGGCGTAGTCTATGGTGGGTTTAATCTCTTTTACCGCCTTCTCAATAGCTCTAAGAATCATTTTTGTTCGAAATCTAAAGATATCGCGAATTAAATCAGGGTCTTTATAGAATGTAATGCAGAGATTTTCCAAGCCCATAAAATCTCTTGCCCAGCCGAAATATCCGCCAGCATCTATGCCGAGAGGATAAGTTCTTTCCTCATACCTTTCTTTTATTTCCTCCCAGTTTTTAGGATAGGTTATTTCATCAAGATTAAATCTAGCCTTATACTCCTCCCAGCTATCCCTATCCTTCACAGGGAACTCTACGAACTTTGGAATTGATTCGCTCACCCCATACTTCCATTGAATAGATATTACACCTCTTTCATCTCTTACCATAATAGTTCTCTCATCCTCTTTGAGAACCTTCCTTTCGAACGGTTTAAACGGAACCACTAGCCGAAAATCGTGAAATCCAAGAGGAACTTTCTCCCCAACTGGGATCTCGGATCTTCTTCCCTCAAAACCGAAGAACGTGTTAGCTCTCACATCATCTATAACCCATCTCGGCAACCCTTCGCTATGCCACCTAACTAATGTCTGCGGCCAATATCCAAATTCAACGTCAGGTACATGATCAACCTCTTTATATTGAAAGACATTTAGGAATCTTTCTCTGGAATCCATACTCCTTGCCGGATTTATTATGCCCATTATTATGCCCTCGCAAATCAAAATTCACATATTAAACATATATTTAGACTCACCTTACTATTATTTATTATTGATTCTTTATTTCTTAGATTTGGTTTTTACCCCTTTTATTTTTTCTTTTCGTTTTTATAACTACCTCCATTCAAACCGGGCGAAGCACATTGGCAGCATAACTCCACATTAAATCGCACATATGCGTGCTGCAAATAACATAAGCCTTGTTATAATGTGACATAAAACATATTAAGAATTTGTCATATTTATGACGAATTGTGACACGATTGAAAATTAAGACAAGACTCCACCCTACTCATATGTGAAGTAGCTCATATATTATCGCTCAAGTGAAGCCGAGTCCTTTACCTTCCTGTTTTGGCTCTACGTAACCTCCGTAAAGTAGGTCTTTGTGACTGTTTTGCCCTGAAGGGAAGCTGCCTCTGAAAATCGGCTTAGGGGAGATTTTGGTATTCGTAATTCTTTAATTTGACTAGACTTTTTATTATTTTTAGCGTTTTCCATATTATGATTTTATTCTCGCC
>Ga0105162_1000320_pt1 | contig 32080 bp, 35 predicted proteins | sample JNZ201metaG_FD_81532 | JGI IMG/M metagenome (GOLD analysis project Ga0105162, IMG submission 81532) | Hot spring microbial communities from Jinze hot spring, China to study Microbial Dark Matter (Phase II) - JNZ 20120812A | ecosystem: Environmental > Aquatic > Thermal springs > Hot (42-90C) >...
AAAAGGTTCTTGGGAATTTTCATTTTAAGTGGAAACCAATATTCCTACATATGTTATTTTAAATTTTTCTATCAGAAAATATCTTTACTCCCGATGAAAAATCAAGAAAAATGTATATCACCTTTTTATACCCCGCATATAATATTTTGTCTTAGACAGTTAAGAGGTTCGGGTATTGTCTCAGGAGAATAATATTTCATCAAATATTGAGTATTCAGATTTCATGTTTGAGAATAGTTTTGTTACAGTTATTGCCACAAAGAGTTCGCCTAAAATTGATCTGGCCGGTTTTTCAATAGGTCCTTTTGAGGAGGGACATGAGTATGAGGTTAGATTCTGGGTTGCCCGTGAACTTGAAAAGGATGGAATAGTTAAGATTAAGGAGGGTGCTTTAGATGCTGCTAAACTTTATAAGATCCAATGGACCGAACGCATACAAGCCGTTGGGCAGCTATCTTCTTTACCAGAAGACTTTTATCCTAGACTTAGACGCTTAATTAATGAATTAAAGGCGGTTTCTAGAGTAAGTCCTGAAAAGATGAGAGAATACGAGTATGTCCAAAACCTCGCGCAAGATATAGTCAACTGTAGACTTAGGAAAATAATAACGTTGGCTTCACTTTCAGCTCCAGAAAGCCATATTTTAAAGAGTCTCACACCCGAGGAGCGTGATTTATACGAGCGGATACGTCAAATCATAATAGAGTGGAGGGCTAAGATAGTTTAGCCATTATTGGAGGTGCCTGTTACGACAGAACTTATCGTTGAAAGACCCCTAGAAAAATTTAGTTCAATATTTAAGTCTCCTAAGTATCGTCAGAGAATAGCCCAAATGGTTTTAAACTCATTAACATCTTTAATACTCGATTTTGAGGATCTTCTCATTGTTGATCCACGTTTAGCTGATGAATTACTTGAGAAGCCAAGCGAGTACTTATCCTACGCTAACAGCGCAGCCCTTGAACAATTGCAGATAGAGGACCCTGAATATGCTGAGAAGATTAAGGAGATAGGTGTAACAGTTAGGGTACGTGGCATACCAAGAGTTACACCACTACGTAAGCTTGGCTCAGAGCATATTGGTAAACTTGTTATGGTTGAGGGCATAATAATGCGTGCAACAACTGTTAGACCAATAGTTACTGTTGCAGCGTTTAAGTGTAAAAGGTGTGATGCTAAAATGGAGGTTCCACAGAGCGGTGCATTCTTAACTCTCCCATTTAAATGCGCAAATCCACGTTGTAGCAAGAGTGGACCTTTCGAGTTTATTCAAGAAGAGTCTAAATTTATTGATTATCAGGAGCTCAGGATTCAGGAGTATCCCGAAGATATTCCGCCAGGTCAAACCCCACGCTCGCTTGACATTAGATTGTTTGGAAAGGATATTGTTGATACCGCTAGGCCTGGTGATAGGGTTTATGTTGTCGGCATAGTTGGCGCTGAGGCAACATCGTATCCTAGAACTGGCAAGACTAGGGCTTTCACACTTTATATAGATGCAAACTTTATTGATGCCGCTGGAAAGGAGTCTGAGTCTCTGCTTATAACGCCTGAAGAGGAGGAGCAGATTCTCCGATTAGCCAAAGACCCCTTCATACACCAGAAGATTATTCAGTCTATTGCTCCATCAATCTATGGTTATGAGCATATTAAGGAGGCAATAATGTATCTCCTATTTGGCGGCGTTCAGAAGAACCTACCAGACATAAATATTAGGGGTGAGATAAATATACTCCTCGTTGGAGACCCTGGAACCGCTAAATCCCAGATTCTACGCTACGTTCAGAGGATAGCGCCCAGAGGCTTATATACAAGCGGCAGGGGCACAACCGCGGCTGGCTTAACTGCCGCTGTTCTACCATCGCCAACTGGCGGAATGACTCTTGAGGCCGGAGCGCTTGTCTTGGCGGATAAAGGTATAGCATGCATAGATGAGATTGATAAGATGAGACCTGAAGACAGGGTTGCAATACATGAGGCTATGGAGCAACATACGATATCTGTTGCTAAGGGCGGAATCGTTGCCACATTAAATGCTAGAACAGCTATTTTAGCAGCCGCCAACCCGGCTCTTGGCAGATACGACCCGTATAGAACTGTTGCTGAGAACATTTCATTACCTGTAACGATATTATCCAGATTCGATTTAATCTTCGTCTTAAGAGATGTTCCGGAAAAGGATTCTGATTCAAGGATGAGTGAACACCTGCTTAAACTACATATGAAGGAGGTTCCTCCAGTTGAGCCTCCGATCCCGCCAGATCTACTCAGAAAGTATATTGCCTATGCCAGAAATAATGTTAAACCTGTTCTAACACAAGAAGCTATGGATCGCCTGAAAGAGTTCTATTTGACTATGCGCTCAGCCAGTGAGGGGGAGGGCTCACCTATAGCCATAACAGCCCGTCAACTTGAGGCTTTAGTTAGGCTTGCTGAAGCCAGAGCTCGTGCAGCGCTTAGAAACGTTGTCCTACCTGAGGATGCTGAGGCAGCTATAGCCATAATGAGGAGGTCCCTTGAGGAGGTTGGCATAGATGTATCTTCAAAGAAGTTTGATATCGACATTATCATGGTCGGTAAGCCCAGAAGTGTACAGGATAAGTTACGCGTCATATTAAACACTATAGTTGAGATGGAAAAGGAGAGCGGTATGGTTAGTAGGGCTGATTTACTCGAGAAGCTTAGTAGCGAATATGATATACCTAGAACTGAGGCTGAGAAGTTAATAGCCCAAATGATACGCGAAGGCACATTATATGAGCCTAGAAATGGATATTTAAAGAAGACTTAATGGTGTAGGGTTCAGGTCTTGCTCATCGAAGAACTCAACATAAATCCGGAAGTAAAGAAGATTTTAATTGAAGAAGGTGTAAGGGCTTTATTCCCGCCACAAGCGGAGGCCATAAAATTTGGGGCACTTGAGGGACAAAATCTACTATTAGCTAGTCCAACGGCTTCTGGCAAGACTTTAGTTGCAGAATTATGTGCTCTGAAACACATTCTTGAAAATGATGGTAAAGTTCTTTATTTAACTCCTCTGAAGGCTTTAGCCAATGAGAAGTATGAGGAGTTCAAGAAGTACACTGTTATACGTAAACCTAATGGTAGACCAATTAGCGTGGGTATAAGTACTGGTGATTATGATAGTAGTGATACTTGGCTTGGAAAATTCGATATTATAGTGACAACTAATGAGAAGTGCGATTCACTTCTAAGACATAGGGCACCATGGATAAATGAGATATCACTAGTGGTTGCAGATGAGGTTCATTTATTGAACGATATTGAGAGAGGACCAACTTTAGAGGTTGTTTTAGCGCGGCTCATGCAAATAAACCCGAAAATTCAGATACTGGCTCTGAGCGCAACAGTTAGAAATTCTGATGAGATTGCCGAGTGGCTCAATGCCTCAGCCATAACGACCGAGTGGAGACCAGTTAAGCTCAAAGAGGGAATACTGTTAAACGATGAAATCCAATTTAAGGATGGAGACTCGGCCAAAATAAATAGGATTGTTAAAGACCCTGCAATAAACTTAGCATTGCACAGCGTTAAACAGGGTGGGCAAGCACTTATATTCGCGTCTTCAAGAAAGAACGCTGTTAGCCTGGCTAAGAAGGCAGCTCCTGAGATAAGTGAGCTATTATCTAAATCCCTTAAGCGCTCCCTCGAGAACCTAGCCGATGAAATCCAAGCATCGGGTGAGAGAACTAGGTTAAGTGATCTGTTAGCCGAGCTGGTTAAGTGTGGTGTTGCATTCCACCATGCAGGGTTATCGGGCACTCATAGGAAGATTATCGAGGATTCATTTAGAAATGGCAAGATTAAGGTTTTAACAGCCACACCAACATTAGCTTTCGGAGTTAATCTTCCAGCCAGAATGGTTATTATAAGCGATTATAGGCGATACGAACCGGGCTACGGCTATTATCCAATAACGGTTTTAGAGTATAAGCAGATGGTTGGAAGAGCTGGCCGCCCAAAATATGATGATGTTGGCGAATCCATTTTAATCGCTAGAACTGATGAAGAGCGTAACTATCTTATAACAAATTTTGTTCTGGCTAAGCCTGAGCGCATATGGTCTAAGCTCGGTGTTGAACGCGTCTTAAGAAGCCATGTTCTGGCAACTATAGCCTCAGAATTCGCCTATTCGGAGCAGGGTGTATATGATTTCTTCGCTAAAACACTATATGCCTATCAATATGATATCGGGGCGATTAAAGGAACAATAGCAAGAATACTAAAGTTCCTTTATGATGAGGGAATGATAAAATATGAGGGTAATTTCATTAGGGCTACAGAGTTCGGTGCAAGAGTATCTCAGCTATATATTGACCCAGTCTCAGCCATAATGATTCGTGATGCATTCAAAAGAAGGGCTCCAAGAATAACAAACATTAGTTTTCTCCATATGATAGCGCGCACCCCAGATATGGCGCCTAAGGTTAGACCCACGTCAAGCGAGATTGACGGAATAACGCTTTTTGTTGACGAGCATAGGGATGAATTCCTATTTGATGTCCCAGACGAGTGGACTGATAGAATAGATTTTGAAGAGTTTCTAAGCGAGGTTAAAACAGCCTTAGTCCTAAACGCTTGGATAGAAGAATTTTCTGAGGATGATATAATCGAGCATTTTGGGGTTGAACCTGGAGATCTATATCATTTAACTGAGACAGCTAGGTGGCTTATATATTCATCATACGAGTTGGCGAAACTCCTTGGGCATAAAGATTTACTTGCAAAATTATTTGAGCTAATGGAGAGAGTTGAGAAGGGAGTTAAAGCCGAGCTAATACCATTGGCTAGGCTTGAGGGAATAGGACGAGTAAGAGCGCGCATACTGTATAATGCCGGATTAAGAACTCTAGAAGACTTAAGAAGGGTTCTAGTGGACAAACTCATGGAGCTGCCATTAATAGGTCCAAAGATAGCGAAAAGGATAAAGGAACAGGTTGGGGGAACTCTCAGCCAAGAAGAATGGAAGAAACTGACTGAGGCAACAGGGGAGCAGGAGCAACAACCATTAACAGAATATTATAAATCGTAATGATGCTGAAAAGCATAATTGGGATCACTATAAAAATTTACCTTTTTCCCCTAAAAGTTATCTTTCTAGGTAATGTACTTTTTTAATTTAGTGAAGATTTGGGTGAAGTGATGTGTTTTGGAGACTCTTCTTTTAAGCGATGACGAAATTAAAGAACTTATTTCAATTAGCAATATCAGGGACGTTGTTGAATTAGCTTTCAGGGAGAAGGGTCTTGGTAGAGTTCAGATGCCACCTAAAAATTACCTATTTCTTTAGCAAGTATAATGGTGATTTAAGGGCAATGCCCTCTTATCTCGAGGAGATGGATGTAGCAGCAGTTAAGGTTGTAAACGTTCACCCGGATAATAAAGAGAAATATGGTCTACCAACAGTTATGGCCGTGATAATTCTCTAGACCCCAAAAGCGGCTTTCCAATAGCAATTATGAGTGGGACAACAATAACTAACATGCGTACTGGCGCAGCTGGCGGCATAGCTGCAAAGTACCTCGCGAGAAAGAACTCAAGAGTTGTTGGGTTAGTTGGCGCCGGGGCTCAGGCAAGAACTCAATTAATGGCGCTTCTAGAAGTATTTGGTTCTTTCGAAGATGTTAGGGTTTGGAGTAGAAGTGAGAAAACAAGAATAGAATTTAGGGGATGAGATTATGGCGAAATATAGGCATTTATGCAAGATAACACTTGTTGAGAGAATTGATGATGCTGTGAGGGGAGCTGACATAGTTGTAACCACAACGCCATCTAAGGTTCCACTTGTCATGGATGAGTGGATTCAGCCCGGAACACACATCAATTGTATAGGTGCTGATGCTCCTGGAAAGGAGGAGCTTGATCCCATGATACTTAAGAGGGCTAAGATTGTTGCTGATGATTGGGAGCAGGCATCACATGGTGGGGAAATAAACGTGCCCTTGAGCAAATGGATAATTTCCAAGGATAATATTTGGGCTGAGATGGGCGAAATAGTTGCTGGAATAAAGCCTGGAAGAATTAGCAGTGATGAAATAACAGTTTTTGTTTCAACGGGGCTGGCAATACAGGATGCTGTCACAGCTAACCTGGCATATCGAATGGCTTTAGAGAGAGGAGTTGGCAAAAGAATTAGAATAGTGTAAAATGAAGGAAACACTTTTAAGGACATGAGGAGATTCGGCAATTTAGATCTAAATAACTTCGAAAGATTATTTTAGACTATTCCGAAAGACTTTCAGAATCTTTTAAGTTAAAAGCTCTTCCATTTATTTGCTGGAAAAAATTAAAGGATAAATATCTGTTTTTGGATCTTTAATAATTCTGAACTTACAAAGCATAGGCGGAGGGTTAATGTGTGTCCTTCGATCTTAAAGGTGTCATAGTCAATTATAGACTAGGACCTAGAACACAAAAATCTAAAGAGTGCCTAATACAGTTTCCGAATGTGAAGTCTAGGAGCGAGGCGGGGCAGCTTATTGGGCGTAAGGTTGCATGGTCTGATGGAAAAAATAATACAATAGTTGGGGTTATAATTGCGCCTCATGGAAAGAAGGGTGTAGTTAGGGCAAGATTTAGGAGAGGGTTACCTGGGCAGGCTTTGGGAACAGAAGTGAGAATTATTGGCTAAATATGCTAAAATTTTCAGCCATGAGTAATTTTGATCTAGGTTAAGTTGGTGCAGAGTGTTCTTATTATTCCTCTCGCCAATAATCTCGCTATTCTGAGCGGTTCAGGCACTGCGCCATGTAATGTGAATTTATTGAGTATCCCCTTCGCTTCCTCTAGGCTCATACCGTAAAATCTAATGTATACTTTATGCCCTGTATGAAGATTCACAGTAGTTCTCGGACCATTTTTATGATAGATTTCTATGCGCTTTTCACAATCCTCTGGAAATAATTCTAGGAAATATTTATCTAAACCCTCAGATTCCTCGTATGTCACGCATATAAGCGGCAGATTTGTCTCCTCATACACTCTCTGGAGGTCAACTACATTATACCAGCTTATAACGCAGCCATTAAGCATTAAAACATTTATATCGTCTCTCTTTAGGTCTTTGTACATATCTATAATTTTCTCGGTTGCATCCATACCGCCAACGGATACTCTGGAAAATATGAAGCCATCTAGTATGCCGTCGCTCCTTAAGACCACACCGGCTAAAACTGATTTTCCACTTAAACCCTTAATGAAACTCTCAGATATCCCTAATGCTCGGAAAGCCTTTTTGTGAACATGCAGACGCAAATCATGCACCCATACTAGCAAGTTTATCTAGTCCGGGTTATTCAAGCGTAAAGTAAACGCGCTTATTTAATTTACCTTTACTCTCAAGCTTCAGCAACCTTATTTGACCAACCTCTCTAAGGTTTCTGACATGTGTTCCACCATCAGCCTGCTTATCAACGCCAACAATTTCAACAATGCGCAGTGATGGGATATTTGGTGGAAAAGCCTCAGCCATCTTAACTATGCCCGGAATCTTTAAGGCTTCTTCCCTTGGAAGCTCATACCATATTACAGGAATATCCTTCTTGAAGAGCTCATTGGCTTTCTCCACATACTTCATTATTAAATCCCTATCTAGACGTTCCAGGCTAAAGTCAAATCGAATTTTATCCTCTTCAATCTGATTTCCAGTCACAAGGGCTCCGGTTTCGCTGCATATTAATGATGCGAATACATGTGCCGCTGTATGACTACGCATAAATTTATAGCGCCTTTCCCAGTCAATGATACAATGAACTCTATCGCCAACCTTCAAACCTTCCCTATCAACTTCATGTGATATATCTTCACCGAACTTACCGACATAAATAACGTTAAAGACTTCGTCTCCACGTATTATCTTTCCAGTATCCCAGGGTTGCCCTCCACTTTTAGGGTAGAAAACTGTTTGATCCAAGACTACATATCTGCCATCAGTAACTTTAATAACGGTCGCATCACACTCCCTAAGATAACTATCCTCCAGATATAGAGCTCTCGTCAAAACCGCCACCCCGAAAAAATATGATCTTTAAACATGGATTTATGCCTTTTTAATCAATAATCTAGTATCCTAATCTTATAGCAATGTATTATATTTAAGAGGGAAGATTATAGAAGCACGGTTTTAGCGTAAATAGGCCGAAAATTTTATAGTATCTAAGCTCCAACTATTTTATAGTTTTATAGTTTGTTGGGGTGAGATTCTGTGAAATTTAGGCTAAAAAATGTCAAGCGTCCATTTATCTCCTTTTTAATGCTTTTAATAATTTTTCCTCTTACGCAAAATGCTCCTCTTCCAACCATAAGTGAGACTACGAGTTTAATTGAGAACACCCCCCACTCCTCAGGTGCTTTATGTGGGAACTAGCAATCCAGCCACGGTATATAAATATACACGTGAAACAGGATGGGAGGCTATGATTCCAGCAATAAGATCAGGAAATATAAGTCTTGAGAGCCCGCATCCGTATCCAAATAATTATGATAATATATGGGAAATATATTACCCAAATGCGGCCATGATACGAGTACACTTCGCATATATTCGCACAGAGAGCTCATATGATTACGTTTATGTGAGAAGTAGTGATGGAACCATTGTTAATATATACTCCGGGCAGTATGAAAATGTTTGGAGTAATTGGATATCGGGAAACATCATTTTCATACAATTAATATCAGATTATAGCATAACCTACGAGGGATTTTCAATAGATAAGCTAGAATGGACTTCTTCAAGTTTAAGTATTACACAAGAGTTTGCCGTTCTCTCTTTAGTCGAGTACAATGGCCACCTATATGCAGGCACCATGTCAAGCTCTAACCCCGGAGAGGGAAAAGGGCGCGTATATAGATATGATGGTGTTAACGTCAAGGGCGAACATGTGTGGACTATAGTTGGCGACAACATGGATAACCAAGTTTCTTCGCTGGTAGTGTTTAAGGGCAAACTGTACGCTGGAACAGCATGGGGTTCGGGAAAACTCTATCGATATGATGGAGAAAATAATTGGACGGTTGTAATCGATTATCCCGATTGGGATGGCATAAGAAGCGCGTATATGTGGAATGATTTTCTATATCTTGGGGATATCGCCTACGATAAAATCGGCCGTTATGACGGAATAACATTTGAACCTCTCGTCCATTTAGGAGGAAGCTGCATTTATGACTTTGAGATCTATAGGGATAACTTATATGCCGCAGCTTATAGGGGTAGACTTTATAGGTCAGCAGATGGAAACTTGTGGAGTCTAGTAGTCGGTCCTCAAGACTTCCATATGTGGGAGATTGAGACTTTTCAGGGTTACTTATATATGGGTATGGATTCAGGGCAGATTCAGAGATTTAACGGGGATGTAAATGAGGTTATTTGGACGGCGCCAGATAGTGTCATATCAATGGTTGTTTATGAAAATCTGTTATATTTTGGAACCGGGGGGAAGCTGGCTACCTTGGAAGAACAACTGGTGAGGGGAGGGTTTATCAGTATGATGGAACCTATGTTCAAGCAATTTCTGATATTTTAGGCCAAGGAATTCAAGTTTTATATGTACCTAGAACATACACTCTTCATGTTCAAAGTTACCCCGTTACTGGAATTGGGATCTCTTATTCTGGAGACTATTCTGGATCTGAAAACACAAACTTTGATATTGCAAAAGATTCTCCCTTCACAATAACGCTGACGGCTCCATTAACCTACCAAGACTATATATTTGACCACTGGGAACTCGACGGCACCCCAGTCGATGGTGACAATTCATTATTTGTTGAGGTTAGCCCTAATAAGCAGAATAGAGTTGCAATTGCATTTTATGTGAGAGGTTCATCAAATATAAATGTTTATTCGGAATATTCTGGCTATTTCTTTACTGGCTTTAGCGTTAATAACACTTTCTACGTTGACACCTTTTACGAGGATTCTATTCCCATAAGCGTTACTGGAACATTAGCTGGTGAGACGCTAGTTTTCAATTATAATAATACAGTTGGAATGTGGACGGCATCTTACGATATGGGCCAATTAAAATCTGGCAAAAATATTTTAATGGTTACAACCCTTTACCAAAATGGAGAGATCTTCGCTAAAAGCTACAGTATAAATGTTCTTCAAGCACCTAAGATTTTATTAGAAATTATTCGTTCAGGGGGTATTAATGTTGATGTATCTCTTGGCTCAGCCAGCGTCTTAATAACATTTATTGCAGAAAGAACTGGATATTGGAATAATAGCTATCTACTAATAATAGATTTAGATGTATCAATAAATTTGGTTCGTGCACAAGTAGATGTACCCTATATTAAAGGAGAGTACGCATCGCCTCCCTTAGAGTTTAACCTTGAATTTACTTTATCATCTTCAGGCAAGTTTTCTGTTAGTGGAGAATTAAGTGTGGAGAAGGAGGCTACGTTAGTCTCCGTGCCCATTTTTATCCAAATGTCAGCTAATGCTCAAGGAACATTTAACGTTGATTTTTATGAGTATACCATTGAACTTGAAAATATAGCGGTCTCTATATCTCTTTCAGCTACCGGATCATATACTTTACCAACTCCTTTAGGAATATCCATTCAGATCGGACCTTACAATATAAACATAGGCGTCACCGTGGAGTTTGTAGCATCAGTAAGTGGTAAAGTGAACATCGTTTTTGTATCTACAGATGATAGGTCAAAATACTTCCTTAGAGTGTTACCAGTAGCTCCCGAGGAATTAGAAGGTTTTGTTGGATTGCCATTTATTCTAACCGGGCAGATTGGTGGGGGTGCTCAGCATGGTGGACGTGTGGGTGTCTGGGGATGGTTACAAGGAGCATGTGGTTTCGGCACCTTCCTACAGTTAAGTTCCCATCCCTTAAAGGGATACGCGTTAGCTGGAGCAGTAAGGGCAGGCATAACAGTAAACCTTGTCGCTAAGAGGTGGAGCAGTGTTATAAATCTATGGAGTGGAAGTCATATTAATGGCGACGTATCAGGCGAAGACCTTGAAAACTTAAAAGGCAGTATAAACGATGTCGCTACACTCTACGATTATCCACCGCTCGGTTTCGATTGGATTAATGATTCATGGACTGGCATAGTTGGTGAGAATTTACCTAACGGATATAGTTATACGTCCATAGAGTATGAAAACAAAACATACATTTATTACACTTATGAGCGGCTAGATGGATCGGCATGGATAGACGGTCTCATCTTTAGCAAGTTAAATGCGTCTCCAGCACCGCTTCCAAAATTTAGTGGAGCAGGGGTTGCTTCACCATTTTTGTTTAAACTGACAAATGGGACACCAATAATGTTTTGGGCAACAGCCCCTACCCTAGGAGATCTAAGCAACTTAACAATTATACTTCAGTCGTCACAAATGCAAAATGGTGTTTGGACCAATCCAGTTAATGTGACAAATGAGGGAATAGTATGGGCATATACTAGTGACGGAAAACACATATATGTTATCTGGTCTCCCAATCTTGCCAGCAATCTATATAGTAACACGATTTTAAAAGTTTTTGGAATAAACGGAAGTCTTCTGTGGGAAAAAGCGCTGCCTAATGCTACAGCGCTTAAAGGTGCTGTAAATGGCAAGGTTATTGTTGGCTTCCTCAATGGTACATACTCTATAGTAAGTGCAGAGGAAGCAATAAATATAGGACCAGTTACTGAAGCAGGAATAATCCCGGAAACAGACCTGATGTATATTTACGCTGAGGGAATCCTCAGAATTTTCAATCAGACAAAAAGTATCGAGATAAAACTTGATAAAACATATGCGTGGCCTATAGTTGCCTACAAAAAGGTTGCCATAGTTACTTATACCCCGGAAAAATTAGAATTATATATTTGGAACGATTCAACCAGTATTAAATTAAGGGAGTATAGAATATCCAATGTAACTGCTATTAGCGCATCCTCTGCAAAGGGAGTCCTATATTTATACCCATATTCATTCAAAGATGAGAGTATGGGAACAATGTGGTGTTTGATAGTCCCACTCGTTGCGCCGAAGCCCCTAGTGTATATTGACGTCCATGAAGATAAGGCGACAATAAGATGGGAGATTAGAGATCCAGAGCAATATAATATCACTAGTATCGAGCTCGCAGTCTACCATGATATTGACTTAATATCAACGAAGGAAGTTGGCTCCATGGGTACAGAAGTAATAAATCTGAACCAAACAGGAACATACACCTTCAAGGTTAGAGTTAAAACCTTACTAGGCGAAGAGATAGTGCAGAAAACAATTGAAATAAGCCAAAATTGGCTAATGCTTCATTTACTAATCATTTGCATCGTCATATCTATAGTAACAGTATTAGCAATAATTTTTTATCAAAAACATAAGGTACCAAAGCTTCCATCTCTACCCCCACCTCCACCCCCTCAGCTCATAATTACATACATACTCTCTTCGTCGCATCTCTACACTTAGTGTAGAGAAAGAGTACGTTAGATGTTAGATTCCGTCTCTTCCAATTGTTTTTCACGAGAAATATGTAGTCTTGGCGAAAGTTAATATTGCCCAAGGGTTAAACGTGGATTTATGTTTTATTAATCAATAAATAAGCTTACAACCTCTAGTTTCTCAGCATCAATAAGCCCGAAATCAGTAATTTTAAGTTTTGGAATAACTGGAAGCGAAAGGAATGAAAGTACAATAAATGGATTTTTAATCCCGCAGCCAAGCTGCGCAGCTGCAGTCTCAAAAGAATTAGTTTTCTCAGATATTTCGTCAGCCTCTAAAGCCGCCATTAGCCCAGCGATTGGTAAAGGAAGCTCTTCAATAATTTTTCCGCCATTAACTATCACAAAGCCTCCATTAATCTCTCTAAGTCTTAATATTGCCCTGTAGATATCATGATCATTTACACCTACAGCAATAATATTATGTGAGTCGTGGGCAACTGTTGAGGCTATCGCGCCACTCTTGAAGCCGAAACCCTTCACGAAACCCTTTCCAATCCTACCCGACGCTTTATGTCTCTCAATAACGCATATCTTAAGTATGTCCCTATCTGGATCGGGATTAACTTCACCATTAATAACATTCATTTCGCATCGAATCTCTTCAGTAATTATTTGACCCCTAATTAAGCCAATGACTCTAACAGTAACCTTACCATCACTTATGCTTGGATGTTTTATACGTAGATCCTTGAGACATAATGGTCCAAAATTAACTGATCCAAGAGCTGTTTTCATGAAATTGCCAGCGTCTGCACCCAGATATTTGCCATCCTTAGCTACAATCTTACCATCTATTAAGACAACCCTGGCCCTAAAACTTCTTAAATCATCTACAATAACCATATCCGCTGATTTCCCGGGCGATAAGCCCCCTAAATTTGGGAGTCTAAAGTATTCCGCAGGCTTAATCGTAACCATTTTGATAGCGTCTATTGGATCTAAGCCCCCTCAACAGCCCTCCTCAAGCAGTAGTCTATATGTCCCTCACTTATAATATCACCAGCATGTCTATCATCAGTCACTAGCATAACTCTTTCAGGACAACCTTTAGAAACAATTTTTATGAGGGATGAGATCGCTTTAGTCGTTGACCCCTCACGTATCATAATCCACATTCCAAAGGTTATCTTCTCCTTAGCTTCCTCTAGACTTATTGTCTCATGGTCTGAGTTTATCCCAGCTAAAATGTATGCGCATAGATCATCGCCTCTTAAGCCAGGGGCATGCCCATCAATAATCATTCCCGTGCAAGCCCTTATCTTATCTAAAACTAACTTATCCTTGTTTATCACACCCTTATAGTTCATGACTTCGCCTAGACCAAGAATATTTTTGAAGCCCTTAAGCATCTCTATCTCTCTTAAGCCTATCTCAGCTCCAGAGGTCTCAAGATTTGTTGATGGGACACATGAGGGAATCATGAAGTAAAACTTCAGCGGGGTTCTCTCAGCATCTTCAATCATAAATTTTATTCCATTTAAGCCTAAAACATTTGCAATCTCATGTGGATCAGCTATAACACAGCATGTTCCATGCGGAATAACAGCTTTAGCAAAGAAGCTTGGCGTCATCAGTGAGCTCTCGATATGAATATGTCCATCAATATACGCTGGCAAAACATATCTGGAGGATGAATCTAAAAATTTCCTAGATACTTTAGGCTTAACGCCGACATATGTTATTAAACCGTCTTTAACGCCTACATAACCATCAAAAATACTGCCACTATAAACATCAACTATCTTACCTGAAATCAGTAACTCTAGAGGCGTTAAACCCAAGCATGAATCTATAAGAGACTCCATCCTAACACCAAAACTAAATTCTGAAAACATTCAATTAAAATGTAATTCCAAGTCTAGACTAATAGGATTTTGCATTATTTCACATTTATGGTGTATAAAATTTCACATTTATGGTGTATAAAAACATTAGTATAAGATCAAGTTCTATAACAAAAATCCAATAGAGCTAAGCATATAACCAAAAAGCACGAACGCTTTAGCTTATCTAATTGTTTACTCATCTCACCCTATTAAGAAGATTTAGATTTAGTAAGAAACTTTTGTTTCTGGTGTTCAAATTTGAACTCCCTTTCAATTTCACGTAAGATATCATCTAATGTCGGTGGAACGTGTAGTCCAGGAGATATTTCCAATCTATCCTCACTAAGCATTTTTATGAGAGCCTTCTTTTCATCTAATCCAGACTGCATATATCTTTCTAAGTGGTCATTAATAGATGTAATGTAGTCTGGGTTAATGCGTGCCAAACTACACTTCAGAAGCTTCCGGTAGATTTCGTCGGCTGTTAATGTCTTTCAAACTCTCTATTTTATTATTTAATTTTAGACTTACCTCCCTAAACTTGCGGAGAGAGGGAGCCATCTTATACCTTTCATCAATAGACTTGCCTATCCAATGTGCTAGAGCGATGAATAGTAGCAAAAGAGCCGGTATTATGTCGAGAAGTCATCTGCCATATTGCCAAGAGAGAGCGTACAGAATTATGGATGAAAATATGAAAAGCCAAATAGTGCTAATTATAAGCGCACCTTTCTCCCCCATCCTTGGTTCCATCCCTACATTTAGCGCAAAGGAAAATTCTATCAATTATCACAGTTTTCCCCTCCATCCTTATACTCATTACTAGGAACAAACAGTCACCACAGAAGCTTCCATAACATTTGCTACAGAGCCCTATGGTCAGCGATTCCGGGTGGTTCAGGCATCGTTGGATTGGTCCCCAAATTTTGGCGGAACCAAGATTGTTGATCCACAATAGTGGCATTTAACTTGAACTGCTCCAGGCGGAATAAACTCTCTATATAGGGTGCGCTGCAGAATGGGCAGAGAAGATGCTCAGAGCTTTCTAACATGGAAGTCTCTCCTATTGATATAATAAAATTTAGACTTAATATTTTCATTCTCTTAGCGATTTGCCTAGAGACAATTTTTCTTCTAATATTGTCCCAATGAACCGTCTCTTCTAGCGGCATCGTAACCAATCTTAAATATGTAGAGGGCTATTGGTGTTGCAATAATTATGAAAATTATTAGGCTTATAATGTTAGAGATTATTGCTGGATGTGTTAAATCCTTACCTGACTGAAGGCATAGTCTTATGCCGTCCAGAGAGTATGTTAATGGAAAAGCTCTTCCAACCCACTCAAGATACCACGGTAGCAATTTAAGTGGATAAAAAACTCCTGAAACAAGTTGGCTAAGCCATGAAAATGCCCACGTTACTGGACTACCCTGCTTAACCTTCATTATTACACCAGCGCTTAATATACCAATATCCATGTGGCTTGCAATTAGAAGAATGGTCAATATTATAGCTGTGAGAATTGATGAGGGTGTCGTATAGAATTCTGCGCCTAAAGCTATCCCTACAAGCAGCGACATTAGGAGCAGGGCTGATGAGACAATAAATGAGAAGCAGACTTCGCCTAAAAGAAATATTTTAAAATCTGTTGCTGTTGAAAGAATGGTTTCCATAGTTCCATTCCACTGTTCCTCACGTATACTCTCATTTATGCTTTGGACAGCGAAGTGGATGTATTGCTGGAATGCTATGCCTATCAAAGCAAATGTGAAGTAACCGCCAACCATATAACCAGCTTCCTGAATTTGCTGAGATGTCGTGATTAATGAGAAAAGATAATATGTTATAACAAATAGTATTATTCCGGAAATATCTAGCATGAGCCAAAATTTATATGTCCACCAAATCTTAAAGTCCCTAATAACGAATGACAGAACAATTTGATAGATGGGTGTTTTCCTACGCGGCACATCCTCAGACATTATTCTAGTAATATTCTCAACATCCATGTAAAACCCGTCCCATCTCTAATATGTTGCAACAGTTCCCTCATATCTTATGCGGTTGATACCCCACCTAAAAACCCTTAATCCTATGGGTATAAAAATTACCGTGTAAGCGATTAACACAGCAACATCCATCAGAACTAATGGTGAGAGTATCGTTGCGCCATTAAGTAGGATTCTGCGCGCAGCATCTAAAGCATACGTGTATGGCATGAACCAAGCAAGAAAATATAATGCTGGAAAACTCTCAAGATATTTTAGTGGAAAAAGAACTCCCCCCAGAAATTCTGTTACACTAGCGAATAGAAAAGTAAGCGGATCACCCTTTTTATATACGAGGATTAGTCCAGCAGCCATTATGCCTATTCCAGCATAGCTTAAAACCATCAGCAGTACCACTATTATAAACGATAGGGTTGTCTCTAGGTTAATTATTAGCGGGACCTTCAAAACCCAAACTCCTACAAGAAGCACACCTAACATAAAGTAGCCGCTGACGAGAAAACCTCTAATCGATTGTCCAATAATATATGACCTCATGTTTACTGGTGATGTGATTATTGGCTCCAAAGTTCCTTCACGAATCTCATGCTGTAAGGAATGACTTAATCTGCTGATGCACATCCAGAGATAATTTGCTGTGGCAACTCCAACTAGGGCGAATGATAACCAGTCAACTTCACCGTAACCAGCCAAAGCGACTCTTCTCGCATCAACCTGCAAACCCATAAATGAGTACATGGCAACCGAGGCAATTGTGCTTATAGTCTCCATTATAACCCAAGTCCTATAAGACAGGAATATCTTGAAGTTAGCCCAGAAAATGGCCCAAACATGTTTTATCTCAGATAATACTCTAGTCTCGTCGCCCCTGAAAAGGTCGATTACATCCTCAATCTTCACGTAGATTCCCCCTAGTTAACTTTACAAATATATCCTCAAGAGTCGGCTCAGATCTTCTTATAGCTGAAATCTTAACGCCTAAGGATTGAAGCTTGCTAGTTATGATTGGTATAGATTCATACTCATCATCAACTTGAAGGCGTAGAGTTATGTTAAGCGAATCGTTTCTTGTCTCAATGACCCTTCTAACAATTGATAAATTCAGCAGCTCGCGAGTTATCTCTGATAGATCACTACTTCCTCTGATCTCAACTTCAACAGCATGTATATTCCTAAGCATGTCCCTCAAAACTGATGGAGATGCGTCCACTATTATGCGCCCATCTTTCATTATTGCTATTCTTTCGCATAACTGCTCAACCTCAAACATATTGTGGCTTGTGAAGATTATGGTTTTCCCAAGCTCAGTATTGAGAGCCTTCAGAAGCTTTCTAGTTTCAACCGCGCCTATAGTATCAAGCCCTATTGTCGGCTCATCCATGAATAGAATTGGTGGGTTATGTAGTAAAGCCCTAGCGAGCATAACTCTAACCTTCATGCCAGTTGAGTAATCTTTAACAAGCTTCTTCTTATCTTTAGTTAATTCAAAGAATTCGAGTAGGGCTTGAATTCTCTTTTCAGCAACATCCTTAGGAACATTTTGTAGATAAGCATAGAATCTTAAGTTATCTTCGGCGTTAAGTCTCCAGTAAAGTGACCTTCCACCAGTTTCACCATGAAACCACCCTATACAACTTCTAACTTTCATTGGCTCATTGATTATGTCGAAACCATTCACTTTAGCTGTTCCCTCAGTTGGAAGTATAATAGTACAGAGCATTTTTATGAGCGTAGTTTTCCCAGCACCATTTGGTCCAAGTAACCCAAAGAATTCACCATGCTTAACCCTAATATTTACATGGTCAACTGCCTTAACAATCCGCTTAACATTGTCTTCCTTGCTCTCAAACACCTTAGTTAAATCAAAGGTTTCAACCGCATATCCCATACCTATATTACCGTTCCAGTTATCTCTCAAATGAAATTACTAATAAGTGCGGCTAAGATTAATAATCGTTTCGCGCCAAAAATTATTTATTACTCCTTAAGTAATCTAAGTAGCTCTCTCAGACCACTTATGATTGATGCCGCCATATTTTCAGCGTTTTTAGAATTAGAACCCCGTTCATCACCTCTTTTTCCACTTTTCAAGAGAATAAATTTAACCCCCGCTTCTTTAGCGCAAAGGGCATCTATCCAGTGGTCGCCGACAAAAATAGATTCATTAGGGGATACACCTAAAATCTCAAGAGCTTTTAGTAAATGTTCAGGGCTAGGTTTTGGATTATCAACATCATCTCGGGTAACAAGCGCATCAATATAATCCTCCATCGAGAAAATCCTAATTATTTCTGAAGCATAGCTTCTACATCCATTAGTTATGATTCCAATTTTAAATCCACGTCTCTTTAGCGCCAACAAAGTTTCCAGCGCACCATCCATTAACCTAGCGTTACCTAAAGATTCCATCTCAACTCCATCAAGTATCAAGCTAGCTCTCTCAAGGATACTCTTTATCTCGTTTTCCCTAAAATTCTTCCTACGTAAACTTTCAGCGGAGACTCTAAAAATCTCAAGGTTAGGCATGCTCTCATTCAGAAGATTCGATTCAACACCAACCTTAACCAGAAATTTAATTAATGAAGCTTTCATCCTTTTAGAGTCTATTCCAGAATGAATTAATGTGTCATCCAAGTCGAATATTACAGTTCTTATATTAGACATCAATGAACCAATAATGTTAAAGCTTAATATAAAAGGTTGACGCGTATTAAGGTAAACTTAAACTCAATAATCTACTAATATAAGTTTAACAAAGTTACCTTTAGTGGAATCGGGATGAAGACGGGTTTATTTGTGAAGCTAGCAACATTTATTGTTCTTGGAGCGGTGATTTTCGTCTCATATCTATACTTCTTTGTTGGCTTCAACGAGATTATAGAAGTCTTTATGAGTGTTAATCCCTACGAGTATTCACTCTATTATTCTATGTCGATTATTGTTTTACTGATGAGTATGCTGTTTTATTCAATGAGTTGGAATGAGCTTATGAAAGCCCTATCAATAAATGCAGGTTTAAAGAGGGCTTTCATCTGTTGTTGGTTAGGGAACTTCGTGGATTTAGTAGTTCCATTTGAAACGGTTTCAGGTGAGATAACAAGAACTTACTTGATCCATAAGGAAACTGGTGGCTCTTCAGGGAAAATAGTCGCATCGGTAGTTGTTCACCGTATAATAACAACGGTTATAACTTTAGGCGGAGCAATATTTGCCTCCATCTTCTTCATCGTGAAATATGAAGTAAGCGCTGAGATCCTTTACCTTCTCTTAGCAATTCTTTTAGGTTCCCTCTTTCTAATAGGGTCTTTACTATATCTAGCTTTAATGGAGGAAACCACTAGAAAGATTATTGATTTACCAACAAGGTTTATTGCCTTTATAACCAGGGGACGTTTTAACTTATTGGACCTCAGAAAGAGGGCTTATAGAAATTTAATGCAGTTCCATGAGGGGTTCAAGTCTTTTGGTAAAAATTGGCGTGTACTGATGAAGTCCATTATTTTCAGTTTTATCGCATGGATCTTACATTTAAGCATATATTTCTTAGTATTTTATGCGCTAGGTTTCAGCTCGATATCGGCAAAAATTTATGAGACAATTATAGTTTACTCGATAAGCGTATCTGTCCAAAATATTCCAATAGCTTTTCCGCTGGGACTTGTTGAGATAGTTATGACGAGTCTTTACATGCTATTTAAGATTCCAGCGGCTATTGGTGGAACAGCAACTTTACTTATAAGGGTTATAACATTTTGGCTTCAAATCTCAGTTGGTTATGTAATAGCTCAATGGATGGGTGTAAAAAACCTATTTGAGAGAAAATTCAAAGAAACATCAACTTGATAAAAAGCTTTTTCTATTATGGCGTTAATCTTCTATTGTGGAGGAAATGAGCCGTCAGTCACTGGTTAAACTAGCAATACAGTATTTCATTAGGAGAGGCTATACCATAGAGAGGAACTCGCCATCAGAAGATAACGATACGCAATCCTCTAAAAGATTTGACTTAATAGTACGGAGAGGAAGCGAGGCATGCCCTATTTGGATTAAAGATTGGAAGCGAACTGTAGGCGTAAATATAGTTATAAATGTAGATAAAATTGCTAGAAGCGGCGGTTTCTCTAACCCAATCCTGATCGCCGAAAAATTTAGTGAACATGCAAGAGCCTATGCAAACCGTAGAGGAATAAAATTGATTACGAAAACAGATATTTTGAGAGGAATAAAATCCCTTTAAAACACTTTTAAATACTCATCGAGTTCACCCTCAGATTCAAGTTTTCCAAGCCAATCCACTATACCCACTCTTCGCTCTCTCACGCCGTTAAGAACATCTAAGATCTCTTGGACAACATCATCTAGACTTCTTGAGGTCACATCAATCTCGCAGACCTTCTCAACTCCGCATCTATTTATTGCATCATAGAGACAGACGTCTAGGATCTCGGCGGCAATATTCTCTATAATCTTTTTCTCTTTATAGGAGCGTTCAGCAAGGACCTTTTTAAGCTCCCTAGGATCTCTCCTCAAAACAAAGACTATATCGATATCCTCTCGTGGAATAACATCAACCGCAAAATGCCCCTCAACAATTATGTTCCCAGCAGTGTTTAAAATTATCTCCTTAACTCTCTTCAAAATTTTATTTGTATCTGCGATTAGAGTATCTCTTTTTTTATCTATACCACTATAGAGTTTCTCTCTTTTAACAAGATCGCTTATAGATAGGATATGCGCATTTATTCTAAAGGCAAGCATCTCTGAAACCGAAGATTTCCCAACGCCCGGCGTTCCAGTAATAATTATTACGCGTCTAATCCCAATCCTTACCTTCACCTTCTTTAGAAACTAAATATACTGACGAACAACTTAAATATTCTCATCAATTGCCGCATATTTTTGAGGCGCTTGTTTCCACTTATTAAGGGTTTTTATCTTAAATTAAATGGTATTCAAAAATATCTGTTTAATGCCTAAGGTTCCAGCAGGCGGTTACTTTATATAAACAGGGGAGTATCAGAGCAATGCGCACTTTACAAAGCCTCTTACTGTAAGATAAGAGAGAATTATTCCTAGGAAGAAAATCTCCTCAATAATCTGGTGTTTACTTGTCTTAGGATACCCTTCTCTATTTTCCTTTTTTCTCCGGTGGAGGGAAGTAGGAGGAGTAGGGTTAAAGTTTTATTTTGGTCTCTTCCTTTATGCTCCTTAGGACAAGCGCTGTCTCAGTGCTTATGACACCATCAATCATACCTATTTCATCAATTATTTTAGCTAGCCTATTTTGATCCTCCGTCTTAACCTTCACTATAGCATAATATGGACCTGTAACATCATAAACCTCGTAGACATCATCCATCTTGCTTATGGCTTCAAGAACTTTCTGCAGCTTTTTTGGATCAGCAATTATCAAGATAAACGCTGTTATATTTTTGCCAAGCATTTCAGGTGAAACTATTGCTGTAAACCTCTTTATAACATTCTTCTTTAATAGTTTCTTTACTCTAACAAAAATTGTCGCTTCACTCACATTCAGTCTCTCAGCTATCTTCCTAAAGGATATCCGCGCATCCTCCTGCAACATTCTAAGAATTTCTCTATCAACTTCATCTATTTCCAATCTCATCCATGTTCCCTTCAAGAATAAAAAATCTTAATTCAGATATATAAATTGATTGAGGAAAAAATATTTTATAAAAAAATTATTAAAGAATCTTTGAGTATTCCGAAACATTTATAAAGAAAAATTCATTCTCCTATTAAAGCGTGAATTAAAGGGGGCGATAGCCTTCAAATCAAGATGCCCTGAATGCGATGCTGAAATAGACATTCCAGATGATGCGATTTCAGGCGAAATTGTTAGCTGCCCAGATTGTGGATTAGACTTGGAAGTTAAATTTAATGAGTCCGGATCAATTAATCTTAAGCCCGCCGAGATAGAGGGTGAAGACTGGGGCGAATAAAAGCGGATGAATCAAATAGGTCTAGTCTATGACAGAATTAGATGGGAGGAAAAGGTCTTAACAGAGTCCTCAAAGAAACTTGGGTTAGATGTAAAGCTAATTGATTCAAAGGAAATTTTCTTAAATGCTGCTGAAAACTTCGAGAACATCAGAAGAGAGTTCGGCGATATTGTTATACAGCGCTGCATAAGCTACTTTAGGGGGCTTCATATAACAGCTATCATCGAGAATTCAGGACTCCAAGTAATTAACCCATTTAGCGTCTCATTAATTTGCGGGAATAAGCTATTCACAACATTAGCCTTAATAAAGGCTGGTATTCCGGTTCCTAAAACTTTAGTGGCTTTTACGAATGAGGGTGCTATTAAGGCTTTAGATTCGTTAGGTTATCCCGCCGTCCTAAAACCTGTTGTTGGTAGCTGGGGTCGTCTTATAGCTCTGGTGAAAGATAGGGAGGCAGCGCAAGCGTTGATAGAGGCACGTGAGGAGATGCAGAACTCACTTATGCAAATATATTACTTCCAAGAGTACATTAAAAGACCGCCGAGAGATATAAGGATACTGACAGTTGGAGACGAGGTTGTTGCAGCAGCATATCGTTACTCAGCTGAGGGAGATTGGAGGACTAATGTTGCTAGGGGTGGTAGAACGGAGCCATGTCCACTCACTGACGAAATTGTTGACCTCGCTCTTAAGGCTTCTAATGCCGTTGGCGGCGGCGTTTTAGCAATTGACTGTATGGAGTCACCTCAGGGAATAGTTGTACATGAAGTTAATAATACCCCCGAATTTAAGGGGCTTTATTCAGCAACTAAAGTTGATATCCCTAAGAAAATCATTGAGTACGCTATTAAGGTGATGAAGAGATGAGAGTTGGTATTTTCGGCGCCTCTGGATACGTTGGCGGCGAGCTTTTACGACTGCTATTAGCACATCCAAAGGTTGAGGTTACTGCCGCAACGTCAAATACCTATGCGGATGAATATGTTTATAGGGTTCATCCAAATCTTAAGGGGCAGACAACCCTTAAATTCATAAAATCCGACCCATTTAAAGTAGCCAATCTATGTGATATATTATTTATATCGACACCTCACGGTGTATCATCAACATTCATGCCCCATCTTATAGAGGTTGGTTTAAAAGTTATTGATACAAGCGCAGATTTCAGGTTAAAGAGCCCAGATGATTATGTCAAGTGGTATGGCTGGAGCCATAAAAGCCCAGATCTTCTCAAGAAAGCTGTTTATGGCTTACCTGAACTCCACCGTGAAGAAATAAAAAGAGCACAGCTCGTAGCTGTTCCAGGCTGTATGGCTACTGCTGGCATACTTGCATTAGCACCAATCGTTAAATCTGGTAAAATCGAGGGAAACAGAATTGTGATCGATTTTAAAGTTGGTTCATCCGGCGCCGGGGCTAAGCCATCCTTATCCTCGCATCATTCAGAACATTATAGTATTGTTAGGCCCTATAAGCCTGTTGGACATAGACATACCGCTGAAATTGAGCAAGAGCTTAAATCGCTATCTAATGAAGATATTAGGGTTTCAATGTCGGCTCACGCAGTTAATATGGTGAGAGGTATACTTTCAACATGCCATACTTTCTTAAGGAGCCCAATAATAGCTGTTGAAATTTGGCGCTTATATAGAGAGTTCTATGCTAGTGAGCCATTCATAAGATTCATACGTGATGTTAAAGGGATCTATAGATATCCAGATCCAAAAATTGTTGTCGGCTCAAATTATTGTGATATAGGTTTCGAGATAGATGAGCACACAAATAGGCTTGTTATCTTATCAGCTATAGATAATTTGATGAAGGGCGCTGCTGGAACGGCTGTTCAAGACATGAATATTATGTGCGGTTGGGATGAAAGAGAGGGCTTACGTTATTCAGCCTTGCATCCAGTTTGAAGCGCATTTAGGAGTGAGAGTGATTGAATATGATAGTCTTGAAGATTGGCGGAGACATATTTAAGAGGGGACTTAATGAGAACCTGTCTAATGACATAAGAAAAGTCTTAGAAGATGAGAAGCTGGTTATAGTTCATGGGGGCGGAGATGAGGTTACTGAAATAGCTGAGAAACTTGGCAAGAAGCAGATTTTCGTAACATCACCAGATGGATTGAGAAGTCGATATACTGACGAGGAGACTGTGGAAATATACACCATGGTTATGGCGGGCAGAATAAATAAGGCAATAGTTAGATGGCTTATAAGTCAAGGAATATCAGCCGTTGGACTTTCAGGCATAGATGGAGCACTTATCATGGCTAATAGAAAGAAGAAACTCATAATAGTTGATGAAAGGGGTAGAAAACGCATAATCGATGGAGGGTTCACTGGAAAAATATGCAGGGTTAACCCTCAACTTCTTAAAATTCTTATCAATCAAGGTTATGTGCCAGTTGTCTCCCCAGTAGCTATAGGTGAAGAGAAAGAGTACTTAAATGTTGATAGTGATAGAGCTGCTGGGCAGATAGCTGGCGCATTAAAGGCGGATAAAATAGTTTTTCTGACAGATGTGTCAGGCGTACTTTTAGGCAAAGAATATATTAAGAGGATATCTTTAAGCAGCGCTAAGGAGATTCTGCCTAAAATCGGATCAGGCATGGATAAGAAGATTATAGCTTCCATTGAGGCTTTAGAGGCTGGTGTTAAAGAGGCTATTATAGCGTGTGGTTTAATAGAGAGCCCTATAGTAAGTGCATTGAATGGTCTAAATGGTACGGTGATAACACCTGAATGAAAATGAAATCATAATTATTGAGAATACTTACCTTGCAAATGTATACCAAAAGTTTCCATTATGCATTGTTAGAGGAGAAGGGGCAGTTCTATACGACATCAATGGCAGGGCATATATAGATTGTATGGGAGGCTATGGCGTAAGCTTAGTTGGACACTGTCACCCCAAGGTTGTCAAATCGATAAAGGAGCAGTGTGAAAAACTCATAGCATGTCATGGATCCTTTTATAATGATAAAAGGGCTGAGCTACTAGAGAAGCTGGCTAAAATAGCCCCTAAAGGGCTGAAGAAAATCTTCTTGTCTAATAGTGGAGCCGAATCTATTGAATGCGCTATAAAAGCCGCCATAAAATATACTGGTAGACATGAGATTATAAGCATGGTTAGGGGATTTCATGGAAAAACTCTAGGAGCATTATCAGCAACATGGAACCCAAAATACCGCGAACCATTTAAAAGCCTCCTAAACCCAAACTTTAAGTTTGTCCCCTTCGGTAAACTTGAAAGGGTTAGGGAGGTAATAACCAGTAATACAGCCGCGATAATCGTTGAACCAATTCAGGGCGAGGGAGGCATTCACGTTGCGCCAGACGGATTTCTCGAGGGCTTAAGGAAGATATGTGATGAAAACGATATTGTACTAATCTTTGATGAAGTTCAAACTGGTTTCGGACGAACTGGTCGGATGTGGGCTTTGGAGCACTGGGGTGTCACACCAGACATAATGTGTGTTGCTAAAGCTATGGGCGGCGGAGTCCCCATAGGAGCCACTATTGCAAAAGAGGAAATAATGGATTCTCTCAGCGTCGGCGAGCATACGAGCACTTTTGGCGGAAACCCGCTCGCATGCGCAGCGGCATGCGCAACAATAGATGTAATTATTGAAGAAAGACTTGTTGAGAGAGCACGTGATCTCGGTAATAAGTTTAAGAGTATCCTTCAAGAGTTTGTGGAAGAGTTTAAGATTTTGAGGGAAGTACGGGGATTAGGTTTAATGCTGGGGCTTGAGACTAGAATAGACATATATAATTTATTAATGAAGGCGCTTAATAGAGGTGTCATATTACTTTACTCTGGTAGAAACGTAATTCGTTTTCTTCCACCACTTGTGATAAGAGAGGAGCAGATCGAAATTGTCGCAAATGTGTTAAGAGAGGTTCTTCTTGAGGAGGAGAAAAGGATCAGCTAATCTTTTGTAATATGAGATGATTGAAGATGCAACTTGAAACAGAGTATCCAGTAAACCTTTTGAGGAAAATGCTGGAGATCTATAGTCCAAGTGGCAGAGAAGAGAAATTATCATTATTTTTAGCGAGTGAGCTTGAGAAATTAGGGTTTGAAAGGGTTTGGAGAAATTCCGTTGGTAACGTTTATGGTGAGATCGGTTCCGGCGAGCCAGCGATTCTCTTATGTGGACATATGGATACAGTCCCAGGCTGGATACCCGTTAAAATCGAGAATAATAGACTTTATGGTAGGGGTGCTGTTGATGCGAAATCTTCCCTAGCCTCAATGATTATTGCCGCTGCGGATTTGAGGACGGAAGTTTCGAGCGGAAAGATTACAGTCGCATGCGTCGTTGATGAGGAGGGAGGGGCTAAGGGGATTAGGCACCTCATACGTGAGAAATTTAATTTTGACTATGCAATATTTGGTGAGCCTAGCGGTATAAAGAGGATAACATTCGCATATAAGGGGCATCTTAAAGTGAAGATAACTCTCAAATCATTTTCCACTGGGCATATAGGCGCTCAGCATATCTTACCTAACGCTGCCGAAAAATGCTTTGAGCTATGGACTAAGATTAAAGGTATATGTGAAGAGAAATATAAGTCACCCTTAGGGGTCTTCTATTCATTAACACCTACAGTAATCGGAGTCTCTGCTCGCGGGACAACTAGCAGCATACCTGACAAATGCACTTTGGACATCGATTTTAGATTGCCACCAACAATTAATTGCCACAAATCTATGGAGATCATTAAAGACTTGATTGATAACTTCAGAGCAGAAAATTGTGGTTTAACAGTCAGCTTTAAGGTTACTGACAAAGTCGAGCCCTATGTGGCTAATAGAGATACGATAGTTGTTAAGGCTTTGAGGGAGGCGATACTTGAGGAAACAGGTGAAGAAGCCAAGTTAATTCGTAAAACCGGGACAGGCGATATGAATATTTTCGGAACCCATTTCAAAATTCCAGTTGCCACGTATGGTCCAGGAGACTCAGCTCTAAGCCATTCTCTTAATGAATATATAGAGATCCCGGAATATTTAATTAGCATAAAGGTTTATAAAAAAGCCGTGAAAAAAATCCTGAGTCTTGGGAGTCCAGAATTAATTGATGATACCAATTCATGATGAAAATAGACCATCTAAAATACCTTATGTAAACTACATACTAATTATTCTGAATGTAGTAGTGTTCTTCTTTTTCTTCATTCAAGGATATCGAGCTTTTAAAAATTCTATTGGGAAATATGGGGTGATTCCAATCTATATTCTTAGGGGGGAGAGATTTGAGACTCTTTTTACAAGCATGTTTATACATGCCGATATCCTGCATCTTCTCGGAAATATGCTTTATCTTTGGGTTTTCGGAGATAACATTGAAGATGCATTAGGGCACATGAAATATCTAGCATTCTATCTAATTGGCGGCTTATTCGCTGGTTTAGCCCATATAGCTTCAACGCTCTTATCTATTTACGTGAGTCCAATTCCATACGTAATAGTTGAACTTAGCACGCCAGCCGTAGGGGCATCCGGAGCCATTTCAGCCGTTCTAGGAGCATACATGTTTCTATATCCTAACGCAAGGATAAGAACAATTGTTTTCTATATTTTCATCACGATTGTTAGCATACCAGCATCCTATTATTTGGGATTCTGGTTTCTCTATCAATTGTTAATGGGTTTCATATCTTTAAGCAGCATGACATCAGGTGTGGCTGTCTGGGCACATATAGGTGGCTTCGTTTTTGGACTATTAATTGTTAAGGCTTTTGGCATTAAGCCCAGAGGGGTGGCTCCTACTAGGGTTAGAGGGGTCTATGAACCCATTATAGCACCTCAGGTTAGAACGCCACTCGTAGACGTTTATGTTGAACCCGATAGGGTTTTTATAGTAGCTTATATGCCCGGCGTTGAGATCGGCGATATAAGACTAACAGTCTCGGAATTGGATGTTATAATTGAAGCTGAGCGCGAAGATGTAAGATTCTATAGACACCTAGAACTACCAGTTCCAGTGATACCCAAAGTTGAGAATCTAACATTTAGAAATGGTGCGCTCAGCTTCACGCTCTATAGATTAATCTTTTAGTAATTGACATGAAAAACCTAGTCTAGGCTAGAAATTATTTTGTTAGGTCGATTTTTAGAGAATTTATATCTGAGGAACCTTAAAATACAATCAGGGTGAGGTAAAAATTGTAATGGGACCTGGTTTGACTAGTTATATAATATTTGCCTGCCCAAAATGTGGGCTAATCAGATACGCTAAAGATGGGCAAAAGACCGCTAAATGCTTAGGATGCAATTATCAGATTCAAATTGATCCACAGAAGATTAAGATTATAGCTAAGGTCAGAGATGTCAGAGATGCTATTGAACTTGTCAAAGTATATAAGATTAAGAGAAAATAATGTCATTTATTCAAGATACTCGGTGAAAAATAGATCCTGCAGGAAGAGATGGTTGGGTGAACAATAACTTGTCCAGTAAAGAGGGTGGTAAAAGCGACAAGATACGTTTAATGGCTGAGTTATTAAGGAGTGGCGCTACATTAACTGATCTTTCATGCCCAGTTTGCGCATCGCCATTATTCAGACTTAAGAGTGGCGAATTGTGGTGTGCCCAATGCCAGAAAAAAGTAATAGTTGTTAAAGAGGAGGAAGAGGCTAGGGAGGTTGAGGTTTTATCAGCGTTAAGTCAAGCTGAATCAACACTCCTAATGAAGATATGGGAGATCAATGAGAGACTTAGGATTGAGGATAACCCAGAGGAGATTGGAAGATTAAGTAGTGTAATGTCAACTCTACTGGAAAATCTTGAAAGAATAAGAAGAATTGGGAAAATGAGAAAATGAAGGGGAGAGAGAACCTAGGCGTCTATATAAATTTCCCAAATGTATATCATGGCGCCGCCCAATTAGAATTTAATATCCCTATAAATGATCTTCAGAGGATAATGCTTAATACACTGTATAAGCTAAATGGACAGAGCGCAGGTGCTTCCCTATCCAGTTTAATTGGTCCAAGCATAGACGTTATCCCGGAGTTTGGTGTAGCTGAAGGCTTAACATTCAATTATTTAAACAATGATACGCTGAACATGATTTTAAATCTCATTAATAAGAGAAGCGTCCGCATATTAGACTTCTTCTGTATCATGAGATATTATAAGCTAATGGAGGGAAAACGGAGATCTTTACGGTTCGACTATTACTTCCTAAGATTCTTGTTTAACAATAAGTTTTTTGAAGTTCAAGTATTCCATGAGAGAGGATTAGGACGTATATCAATAGAGGACCTCATCAAATTTTTAGTCAAAAACATAAACATGAATTTATTAAAGGAGGGAGCCGATCTGGTAAAAATTAGAAATTTGGCTACTAGACCCTAGCTTTTATATAATAGGATGGCGAATTCAAGATTTTTAGGGATTTTTCAATTTTTCGATAACTATTTTTTGGATATCTTGTGAAACCTCCATTATTGGGCGATTTCCATCAACCATTATAAGTTTTCCCTCCTTAACAAGATTCATGTAAACATCTCTAACTTTCTCTTGCACTTCAAGAGATTCCATAACAGACCTCACCCTCTTCTTTTTAAGGCGTTCCATGATGACTTCGATTGGAACTTCTAGATATATTGCTAAATCTGGTCTTGGAACCATCTTATTTATCTCTTTTATCCATTCAACATCGAGTCCGGCTGCACCTTGATACGCTAATGAAGAGTAGACGTATCTATCTGAAACAACTATCTTTCCATCATTAAGTAATGGTTTTATCTCCCTCTCAACATGGTCAATTCTATCCGCAGCAAATAGAAGGGCTTCTACTGAAATCGATACACGTTCTCGCCTCTGGAGGATATAGCGCCTTATGAACCTGCCAATTTCACCATTACTGGGCTCGGTTGTGTAAACCGCATCAAAACCCTTATTCCTAAGGGATTCAACTAGAAGACGTGATTGTGTTGTCTTTCCACTTTTGTCAAGCCCCTCTATACAAATTAATAATCCCCTCTTCATCTTTCAGTTCAGCCCCCTTAAACCAAAAATACTTTATGCTCAGCTTATTAATTATCATTTTTAGCGCACCTAGAAAAATTAATTGCTATGGAGATTAATATGGAGGGGAATATTGGGAGATGTTTAAATTTAGTAGAGAACAGATTACTTTTGAAATAGCGGGTATCAGAGTCGGCGGACAGCCATGCGAAAATCCAACCGTCATGATTGGAAGCATATTTTATAAGGGCGATAAGAATATTCAGGATGAAAAAAGCGGGGCCTTTAATCGCACAGCTGCTGAGGACTTAATCACGAAGCTTGAGGAAGTATCAGATAAAACTGGCTTACCAGCTATGCTCGATGTCGTTTGCTCCAACCCTGAGAATGCTAAGAAGTATCTTGAGTTTGCCGCTGATTCAACAAAAATGCCTATTCTCATAGATTATGTCTCAGAGGATGCTGGATTAAGCGGCATGGAGGTTGCCAAGGATTTAGGTATACTCGAGAGAACAATACTAAATTCGATTAACCCGGAGACGAAGCCCTCAATATACGAGAAGGCTAAGGATGTTGGGATAAAGTCAGCTATAGCGCTTACATACAGCACTAAAGCCATAATATCCTATAGAGAAAGGATTAGGCTTCTTGAAACTTTAATTCCGAAGATTGAGTCTGCCGGAATAACCAATATATTAATTGACACAGTGGTTTTGGATATCGCAACATTAGGTTTAGCATGTAAGGCGATTTTTGAGGTTAAGGAGCGATATGGTTATCCAGCTGGATGCGGAGCCCATAACGCCATAGCATCATGGAAATCCCTAAAGGAGAAAAAGGATAAGATCCTCACAATGTCATGCTCATCAGTAGTCAACGGATTACCAGTAGCCATTGGAGCTGACTTCATACTTTACGGTCCAATAAATGATGCAGAATACATCTTCCCAGCAATAAGCTTAATAAACGCAGCATACGCACAAATCCTAATGGAAGAAGGAAAACGACCACCCTCAAACCACCCAAGATTCAAAATATCACGCCTATAACAATACAAAAAAATTAATTAACCCCGCAACAAAAAAGACAAAATAGACTGTAAGAAAAATAGGCGGCCGTCGTCTAGCCTGGTTAGGACACAGGCCTTCCAAGCCTGCGATCCCGGGTTCAAATCCCGGCGGCCGCATCAAAAAATCTTTCTTATTTTTGGGAAACAGGGCTTAAAAGTGGCTCTGCTATTAAGGTCCTCTTTCGCTGGTTTAGGACTGTCCCGGGGTGCACCCTGGGGTTAACCCCGGCTATGTAGGGGTGAACCCTTAGCTCGAGCTGAGCTGTTAATTTAGCGGCCTGCCTACTTAACCACTCTTTAACTTCTCTAACCAAGCGTGGCATATTTTTCACTTCTGATGGTTTAGCCTTTGACGATCTTAGCGAAATTTTTGATCAATTGTTCACATGACTTTCCAGACTTCTCTGGATGGAATTGTACTCCACAAATATTTCTCTGCGCTATGACAGATGCGAAGTTAACGCCATACCCTGTTTTTATAAAAACAGGGGTAAGGGAATAAAATGCTATTTTATTCCCACTCTATGGTTGATGGTGGTTTATTTGTTATATCGTAAACAACTCTTACGACTTCTGGTATCTCATTGGTTATTCTTGTCGATATTCTCTCCAAGATTTCATATGGGATTTTAGCGAAGCTCGCGGTCATGCTTCTTTACTCTTCAAGATTCTTACGGCGAATACATATCCGTAGGCTTCAGCGTCGCCCTTTATTCCCGTTTTAAATGTA